>Ga0302326_10000802_pt1 | contig 82232 bp, 69 predicted proteins | sample Palsa_T0_3_FD_202264 | JGI IMG/M metagenome (GOLD analysis project Ga0302326, IMG submission 202264) | Peat permafrost microbial communities from Stordalen Mire near Abisko, Sweden - Palsa_T0_3 | ecosystem: Environmental > Terrestrial > Soil > Palsa > Peat permafrost | place: Sweden: Abisko...
CGCTGTTCACCAACTGCGACGAGGCGTACGAGGCGCTGCTGGCGCTGCGCGCGGCGGGTCTTGAGTGCGCAGGCGTCATCGACGTGCGCGATGGCACGCCCGCGGCCGAGCGGGCACGCGCGCTCGGGATCGAGGTGCACACGGGCGCGGTAGTCGCAGGCGTCGCCGGCCGCGCGGGCGTCGAGTCGGTGACACTCGCGGACCGCGACGGCGCGCGGGTGCGTACTCTGCCGGCCGACTGCCTGCTGATGTCGGGCGGCTTCTCGCCCCTCACCGCGCTCGCCACCCAGATGGGCGGCACCAGCGAGTGGCGCGAGGACCTGGCGGCCTTCGTGGCGCACCCGCCCGCGCGCAGCGGCGCGCTCGCCGGCGCCGCGCGCGGCACCTGCGGCCTCGCCGCCGCCGCCCGCGACGGCCTCAGCGCTGCGCAGGCCCTGGCGCTTGAGTTCGGCGGGCCGCCGCTCGGCGAGCCTGCACTGGCGGTGCCCGAGGACCCCGAGCGCGCGCCGCTCCTTGCACTGTGGGAGGTGCGCGGCACCGGCAAGGCCTTCGTTGACCTGCAGAACGATGTGACCGCAGAGGACGTGCGGCTCGCCGCGCGCGAGGGCTACGAGCACGTCGAGCACATGAAGCGCTACACCACCCACGGCATGGGCACCGACCAGGGCCGCAGCGGGGGGCTGGTGGGAAGCGCCGTGCTCGCCGCCGCGCGCGGCATGCGCGTCGCCGAGGTGGGCGTGTCGCGGCCGCGCCCGTACACGGAAGGCGTGCCCTTTGCCGCGCTCGCCGGCGGCGAGGTGCGCGAGCACTACAAGCCGCGCCGCCGCCTGCCGCTGCACGAGTGGCACGCGGCGGCCGGCGCGACCTTCGTGCCGAGCGGCCTTTGGCTGCGGCCGCTCGTCTATGCCGCCGGCGGCGGCTGGGAGCCGGTGCTGGCGGAGGCGCGCGCGGTGCGCTCGGAAGTGGGCCTCACGGACGTCTCGACGCTGGGCAAGATCGACGTGCAGGGACCGGGGGCGGCGCAGTTCCTGGACTTCCTGTACGCCAACAGCTTCTCGAGCCTGCCGGTCGGGCGCGCGCGCTACGGCATCATGCTGCGCGAGGACGGCCTGATGTTCGATGATGGCACCACCACGCGTTTAGGTCCCGAGCACTTCCTGGTGACGACCACGACCGCCAACGCCGTCGCGGTCCTCGAGCACATGGAGTTCCAGCTGCAGGCGAACTGCCCGCAACTGCGGGTGTCACTCACCGACGTCACCGACCAGTGGGCGCAGTTCGCGATCGCAGGACCGCAGGCGCGCGCGGTGCTGAGCGCGGCGCTCCCCGACAACGACGTGTCGGCGGCGGGCTTCCCCTTCATGGCGGCAGCTGCGGTGGCGATCGCCGGCATCGCGGCGCGCCTGTTCCGGATCTCCTTCTCCGGCGAACTCGCCTATGAGCTTGCGGTGCCCGCGCGCCACGCGCTCCTTGCCTGGGAAGCGCTGCTCGCCGCGGGTGCCGCGCACGGGATCCGCCCCTATGGCCTCGATGCCCTGAACACGCTGCGCATCGAGAAGGGCCACGTGACGAGCGCTGAGCTCAACGGCAACACCAGCGCCGCTGACCTGGGGTTGCAGCGCATGCTGAAGCAGAACGGCGACTTCATCGGCCGCGTGCTCGCACAGCGCGCAGGCATGCTCGCGCCCGAGCGGCTGCAGCTGGTCGGCGTGCGCCCGGCCGACAAGGCACAGCGGCTGCGCAACGGCACCCAGCTGGTGAATCCGGCAGCCCCGGACACGAGCCTCGGCTACGTGACCTCCTCGACCCCCTCGGTGGCCCTGGAGGGCTGGGTGGGGCTGGCGCTCGTCGCCGGCGGCCGCGCCCGCATCGGCAGCCGGCTGCTTGGCAGCGCGCCGGTTTCGGGCGAAAGCACCGAGCTCGAGCTCGTGAGCCCCCACATGTTCGACGCGGAGAACGCCCGTGTCCGCGCCTGAGTCCGGCGCCGTCCCCGGCGTGTGGCTCGCCGGCTGCGACTGCGACGTGGTGGAACTGTCGACCTACGCGCTCGCCGCACCCGATGCGCGGCGGCGCGTCGCCGGCGTCGAGCTCGCCGCCTTCGGCCACGTCAGCAAGGAACGCGGACACCTCGTGCTCAGTGTCCGGCCCGGACGCTGGCTGCTGCTCAGCGCCAGCGCGGCGCCGGGCGTCACGGCCGCCGACTGGGGCGCCGCCTGCGCCGGCCAGGGCGCGGTCGTGGACCTGTCTTCCGCGCTCACGGTACTGGTGCTGGCCGGACCTAAGCTGCGCGAGGCGCTCGCGCGTGGCTGCCGGCTGGATCTTGCGCCCGAGCAATTCCAGAGCGGCCAGGCGGCCGCGACTATCATGGCGCAGGTCGCGGTCACCCTGGCGGTGCTGCCGGACTGCCTGCTGCTCCTGACCCCCGCGAGCACCGCGCAGCACCTGCGCGAGTGGCTGAGCGCCACCGCTGCGCCCTTTGGCCTGAGGAGCGTGGCCGGGGTTTCCTTTACAGACGTTTACGGAGAGTGATGGCTATGAAGGCTTCTGCACGTGCGGTCGTGATCGGGGGCGGCGTCGTCGGCGCGAGCGTCCTCTACCACCTGGCGAAGATCGGCTGGACTGACGTGCTGCTGCTGGAAAAGAGTGAGCTCACCTCCGGCTCCACCTGGCACGCGGCCGGCGGCATGCACACCTTCAACGGCGAGGCCAACATCTCGCGCCTGCAGAAGTACACGATCGACCTGTACCGGGAGATCGAGGCGCTGTCGGGGCAGTCGTGCGGCCTGCACCCAAACGGCGGGCTGATGCTGGCGGCCACGCCGGGCGAGCTCGACAGCCTGAAGCTCATCTGCTCGCGCGCCCGCTACCTTGGCATGGAGACCGAGATGATCTCCCTCGCCCAGGCGCTCGAGTTCAACCCGCTCATCGATCCTGCGCATTTCATCGGCGCGCTGTGGCGCGCGGATGGCGGTCACTGCGACCCCTCCGGCACCACCCAGGCGTACGTCAAGGCCGCGCGCAAGCTCGGTGCCAGCGTCGAGCGCTTCACGCGCGTCACGGCGCTCGAGCAGCGCCGCGATGGCAGCTGGGATGTGCACACCGACAAGGGCAGCGTGCACGCCGAGCACGTGGTCAACTGCGCGGGACTTTGGGCCCGGGAGGTCGGGCAGCTGGTCGGCATCGAGCTGCCGGTGCTGGCGATGGAGCACCATTACCTTCTCACCGAGGACTTGCCCGAGCTCAAGGGCCGCGAGCGCGAGATCGTCAACACCACCGACTACCTGGGCGAGATCTACATGCGCCAGGAGCGTGGCGGGTGCCTGATCGGCACCTACGAGCCGCACGGCATCGTCTGGTCACCGGTCCACACCCCGGATGACTTCTCCATGCAGCTGCTGCCGGAGGACTTCGAGCGGCTCGCGCCCTACTTCGAGGTGGGCTTCCGGCACTTCCCGGCGCTCGGCCGCGTCGGCATCCGCAAGGCGGTCAATGGCCCCTTCACCTTCGCCCCCGACGGCAATCCCCTGGTCGGGCCGGTGCGCGGCCTCAGGAACTACTGGGTCGCGTGCGCGGTGATGGCGGGGTTCAGCCAGGGCGGGGGCATCGGTCTCGTGCTGTCGCGCTGGATGGCGCAGGGTGATCCGGGGCAGGACATCCTGTCGATGGACGTGGCGCGCTTCGGTGCCTTCGCCACCCCGAAGTACACCGCCATCAAGGTGCCGGAGAACTACTCGCGGCGCTTCCGCCTCGCCTACCCGAACGAGGAACTGCCGGCGGCGCGTCCGGTGCGCCGCTCGCCGATCTACGAGCGCCTCAAGGCCGCCGGTGCCGTCATGGGGGCGAACTTCGGGCTCGAGCACGCGCTGTGGTTTGCGCCGCCGGGTATGCCACCGACGGAGACCGCGAGCTACCGCCGCTCGGAGGCCTTCCCGGTGGTGCGCGAGGAGTGCCAGGCGGTGCGCCGCGCGGTCGGTATCTACGAGACCACCAACTACGGCAAGTACCAGGTGACAGGCGGCGGCGCGCGCGCCTGGCTCGACCGCGTGTTCGCCTGTCGCATCCCCAAAGCAGGACGCCTCGGGCTCGCGCCGATGCTCAACGAGGCCGGCCGCATCATCGGGGACCTCTCCATCGCCTGCCTGGCGGAGGATGAATTCCTCATCATCGGCTCAGGCTTCGCCGAGGAGTTCCACCTGCGCTGGTTCTGGCAGGCAGCCCCGCCTGCGGACGTGCAGGTGCGCTCGGCCGCCTCGATACTGACCGGCTTCTCGATCGCAGGTCCGCGCGCCCGCGAGCTCCTCGAGCGCCTGGTGCGCATCGATCTTGCCGCGGGCTCCTTCAAACTCTTCACCGCGCGGCGCACCGCGGTCGGACTTGCGCCCGCCATCCTCACCCGCGCCGGCTTCACCGGAGAGCTCGGCTACGAGGTGTGGACGACGCCGGATTACTTCGAGACTCTCTACGATGAGCTGCGCGGCGCCGGCAGCGACCTCGGGCTTACGCACTTCGGGGGCCGTGCGCTCTCCTCGCTGCGCCTCGAGAAGGGCTACGGCTCCTTCAACAAAGACTTCCGCCCCGACTACACGCCCGGGGAAACCGGTCTTGAGCGCTTCGTCGATTTCAGCAAGAGCGCCTTCACCGGGCGCAGTGCGGCGCTCGCCGAGCGCGACAGCGGAGCCAAGCGGCGCTTCGTGGTCATGGAGGTCGCGGACGCGGACGCCGAGGTCGTCGGTTATGAATCGATCATGCGCGACGGCGCGGCCGTGGGCTACGTGACCTCCGGGGCCTACGGGCACTGCATCGGCAAGAGTCTGGCCGCAGGCTACGTGCCCGCGGCGCTGGCGCGCGCGGGGGCGCGCTTTGAGATCGACATCCTCGGCGAGCTGCGCAGCGCCACCGTGCATCTGGAGCCCCTCTACGACCCGCAGGGCGCCCGGCTGCGCAGCTAGGCATGCACCGGTGAAGGAGCCCCGCACCACAGGCGCGGCGCCGCCGCGGTGAACGCGCCGCTGCAATCGTTCCGCGATGCCGCGGCCGCGCGCGCCAGCACGGCGGGCATCACGGTGCGGCATCCCGCGCGGGTACTCAGCGCCACGATCCTCGCCTCCAGTCTCGCTTTCGTCGACGGCTCGGTGGTCAACGTCGGGCTGCCGGCGATCGGCGCGAGCCTGCATGCCGATCCGGCCGCACTGCAGTGGGTCATCAACGCCTACCTCCTGCCCTTGAGCGCGCTGCTCCTGTTCGGCGGTGCGGCAGGGGATCGCTTCGGGCGCCGCCGCCTCCTCATCAGCGGCACCGTGCTCTTCGGAGTGACCTCACTTTGCTGCGCGCTCGCCCCGGGCACCGCCGTGCTCCTCGTGGCGCGCTTCCTGCAGGGCGCCAGTGCCGCCATGCTGATGCCCAACAGCCTCGCGATTCTCGGGGCAACCTTCCAGGGAGAGGCCAAGGGGCGCGCGGTCGGCATCTGGGCGGCCACCGGGGCCGCGGTGGGCGCGGCGGGACCGGTGCTCGGGGGCTGGCTGATTGACCTCGGCAGCTGGCGCGGCATCTTCCTCATCAACCTGCCCCTCGCCGCGGGCGCGATCCTGCTCGCCTGGCGCTACGTGCCCCAGGATGTCGAGCGCCGCGCGGAGCCCCTCGATGCGGGCGGAGCGCTGCTCGCAACCTTCGGCCTCGGAGCCCTCACCTGGGCGCTCACCGTGGGCTCCTCGCCCCGGGGCTGGACGCCCCGGCTCCTCGTGCTCGGGGCGACCGCCGTCGTGTCGCTCGTCTTGTTCGTGGTGGTGGAGCGGCGTCGCGGCGAGCGCGCCATGATGCCGCTGACGCTCTTCGTCTCGCGCGCCTTCACCGGCCTCACCCTCCTGACACTCCTTCTATACGGCGCGCTCGGGACGCTGTTCGTGCTCGTCCCCTACTTCCTGATCGAAGCGGCCGGCTACTCCGCCATCGCTGCGGGCGCGGCCCTGCTGCCGCTGCCCCTGATTGTCGCCGTCGCCTCACCCTACCTCGGTGCCATCGCCGCGCGCATCGGCACTCGAGTGCCCCTCACCGTCGGCCCGCTCATCGTCGCGGCAGGATTTCTGCTCACCCTGCGCATCGGCACGCCGGCGCGCTACTGGAGCGAGGTGTTTCCGGCACTCGCGCTGCTCTCGCTCGGGCTCAGCGGCGCGGTCGCACCGCTCACCACGGCCGTCTTAAGCTCGGTCGATGGCGCGCACACCGGGGTTGCGTCCGGGTTCAACAGCGCGGTGGCGCGCACCGGCGGTCTGGTCGCGACCGCGCTTCTGGGAAGTGCGCTCGCCGCGCGCGGCGTGGCGCTGCTGTCCGCGTTCCATACGGGAATGTGGTTGTGCGCGCTGGCCTGCATCGGCGCTGCGGCGAGCGCAGGATTCCTGCTCGGAGCGCCAGCACCGGTGGGCAAGCGGCCCTAGCGGACACGCCCAAGGCGGCGTGCCTTTCTAACGCAGCTGGCTGTCCTTGCTGCCGCGGCGGTTGTAACCGGCCGACGCGGTGTTGCCGCGGTCATCGGCCTCCTGGCAGGTGATGCACAGCCGCACCCCGGGGATGGCCGCGCGGCGGGCCTCGGGAATGGCGGCGCCGCACTCGGCGCAGTGGGTGAGCGAGGGCCCCTGCGGGAGCCGGCTCTGCGCGCGCTTGATGCCGTCCTTGACGGTCGCGTCGATCTGCTCGTTTACGGCGTTCTCGCCTGCCCATCCGGTTGCCACTGTCCCACCCTCCTGGGGGGAATCCTGCTTCATGCCGCATACTGGTGGCAAATACCGCCTTCACAAGACGCAGGCGCACCCGGTGCGCGGCGCCTTCCCGGCCGAGGCTTTGCAGTGTAACCCGCACCCGCCCGCGGCGGCGGATTCGCTCAAGGAGCGCCCGGCCCGAAAAAGCGCTCAGGTTTCGCTTGCCCCGGGCGCAGCGAGCATCGCGGCGATGATCGCCTCGGGCGCATCTTCCTGCATCAGATGTCCTGATCCTGGCACCTTCGTCAGGGCGCCGTGCGTCAGCTTCGCCGCCAGCGTGTGGCCGCGCGCGATCGGGAGCCACTGGTCTTCCTCCCCCCACAGCAGTGTCACCGGGCAGGCGAGCGGCGCGTACCGCGGTTGGATTTCATCGGTGAACGTCTGCTCCATCTGCGCGATCTGCCGGTAGAAACCGGCCTGCCCTTCAACACCCTGCCAGGGCGTGAGGTAGGCGCCAAAGGCCTCCGCGCTGAGCGTGCTGTGTGCCGCACTCTGCAGATAAACACGCAGCAGCGCCTCGTGCGCGTAGCCGGAAGGCCGGCGAAGGCTTGCTCGTACTGCCGTACGTGGGTGACAAACGGTGACCCCCAGGGAGCGAGGGCCACAGGATCAATCAGGGTCACACGACGGTAGCGCAGCCCGTTGAGGTAGTAGGCCCGCAGCACCGTGGCGCCGCCGAAGTCGTGACAAAGCACTTCCGGAGTCGCGATCCCCCACTCCTGCAGCAGCGCTGCCAGCAAGCCATTCTGCACGCCGAGCGATACATCCTGGCCGGCTCGCATCTGCGACTGACCGTAGCCGATGAGATCGAAGAAATAAACCCGCCAGTGGCGCGCCAGGTGCGGTGCGATGCGCCGCCAGACCTGCGAGGAGAAGGGGGTGCCGTGAACGAGCACCAGCGGTGGGCCGCTGCCCATCGCACCCCAGGCGACGAAGTCGCCCCCGTAAGTGAAACGATTCGCAAGACTCAACATGACGCCCGCCTTTATAACCGATACCTTCTTCCTGAGGTGAACCCCGTTCCTCTTAACATCCTCTGGGAGAGCGCACAGGCCTTGGGGCTGGCCGCAGCGCTCGTCTGCCTGCTGCTCCTCCTCTTGCCGGTGCGGCCGCGCATGCCGGGACGCCTCACGCTGGCGCTCGCGCGCCATGAGTTGCTCGGCTGGCTGGCCTTGGGCTGCGTGGCGGCGCACGCGCTACTTGCGCCCTTGAGCGACCCGGTGGCGCTCGAGCATCTGAAGGTGACGACGCCGCTCTATGAGTGGGCAGGCATTGGCGCACTGGCGCTGCTGCTGTTCCTGTGCGTGCCCGCGAGCGCCTCGCTGCGGCAGCGGCTGTGGCCGCGGCATCGCAGCTTCCAGGCAGCCCACGTCATCGCCGGCGCCGTGGCGCTCGTCCTCATCGCCGCGCATGTCCTCACCACCGCTCGCTACGTGCACGGGCCGCTGGCGCGCACCCTCGCCGTGACGCTGTGCGCGGCGGCGCTCGTGGCGCTGCTGCGCGCCCGCGCGCGGCGCGCGGCCGCTGCTGCGCCCGTTGCTCTTGTGCCGCGCAGCCTCGTCTTCGGACGACACTCGCGCCTGGTGTTGGCGCTCGTGTGCCTGTGCGTCATCGGCAGCGCTGCGCTCCTGCTGCCGCGCGCGGGACTCGCGCTGCACGGGCCCCTCATTGCGCGCAGCGAGCGCCTGGTGCTCGACTTCCCGCACGACAAGCACCGCGACGTCAACTGCATCGAGTGCCATCACAACTTCACCGATGGCAGCGGCGCGGACGCCTGCATCAGCTGTCACCGCAGCAGCCGCACCGATCTGCGCGCGGGTGCGGAGGCACGCTTCCATGAGTTCTGCCTCGGCTGCCATAAGGATCCGCCGCTGCGCTTCACGCACCACGGCCCGGTGACCGGCTGCCAGACCTGTCACGCACAACCGCACGCCCCCTGAAGCAGTGCCCGTCGCGGCTGCGGAGGCGCCCCCGGGTGCGTGGTATCCTGCGCCCCCGCGGCACTGCCACCATTGTTGGGAAATGTAACTCATGGCATTTGACCTCCACACCGGCGCGCTGATTCTCGGTGCGCTCGCGCTGCTCGTGGCACTCCTCGGAGGCGCCCTGCTGCGCGCGGCCGCGCTGCGTGGCGTCGTGGGCGTCGCAGGACTTGCGCTCCTCGCCTCGGGCGCGCTCCCGTATCTCTCCCGCCCGCAGCCGCAGTTGAGTGCCCCGCCGCCGGCCGCGGTGCCGGTGGCGCCGACCGCACCGTCGGCGCTGCCGGGCGCTCCGGCCCGGGCGGCCGCCGCCGCCATCGAGGACTGCAACGCCCCCAGTCCTCCGGCGGTTCCGGACGGCTTGAAGGTCTCAAAGGCCGAGATGGTGGCAGCGCACACCGCGTTCCAGAGCTACGATTCGGCTACCAAAACCTATACCGTCTGCGTGGACGCCGCGGTCGAGAAGATCGCGCAGCAGTTCCCGCAGGCCAGTGCCGATGAGCTGCACACGGTGAAGGTGCTCGGCTTCGGAGCGCACAACACGGTCATCGATCAGGAGCAGGCGCTCGCCGACCAGTTCAACGCCCAGATCAAGGTCTTCAAGGCCAAGCACCCCGGGCAATGAGCGACATGCGCCTGCGTTACCGGCGCGCGCGCGGCGCGCGCCTGCCCGGTCTCTTCCTCGGGTCGCTGGGTGCGCTCGGCGCCGCTGCCGCGCCGCCCGCACCCCCGGCCCTCAACACCGTGACCGCCGCTGACCTCGCCCAGTTCTGTGTCGGCTCCGATCATGTCAGTCAGAACGTCTGCCGCATCTATATCCTCGGCGTCACCCAGGGCGTGGTGCTCGGCAACGGCCGCAGCACGGCCGCGCAGCTGTGCGTGCCCGCGGACATCACGGCGGAGTCCCTCGAGGAGACCGTGAAGGCACGCATCGAGGCGCAGCTGCGCGCACACCCCGCGGCGGCGGCCGAGGATGGCGCGCGCTTCATCGTGGCGATGCTCGGCAAGGCCTATCCCTGCGCCAAGCCCGCATCGCCCTAAAGCACGCGCGTCTGCCGCGCCGGCCTCACAGGTACGGTGACAGGAGCCACAGCAGGCTGTTGCGCAACCGGGCGAAGAGTGGCAGCGCACTGATGCACTCGAGCGGGTAGGCGGCCGAGCCCTCGCGCGCCGTCAAAATGTACTGCGCCAGGCCCTGCGCGCTCGCGGGGCAGTACACCTCCAGCGCGATCTCGAAATTCAGCCGCAGGCTGCGCGGATCGAGGTTCGCCGAGCCGATCTGCGCGTACGCGCCGTCCACGACCAGAAGCTTCGTGTGCGAGAACGGCGTCGGCTGCCGGTAGATGCGCACGCCGCGCTCCAGCAGCGGCCGCCACCAGCGCATCGAGGCCCAGTCGACGTAGCGCAGGTTGCTCTTCTCGGGCAGTACCAGGCACACCTCGACTCCCCGCAGGGCTGCGGCCTGCAGGGCGGAGGTGAGCTCAGGCTGGGGAATGAAGTACGGGGTCATGATGAGGATCTGCCGGCGCGCCACCGACACGGCGCCGAGGATCACGTACAGCAGCTTGTCGGTGTCCTCATCCGGCCCCTCGGTGATGACCCGGCAGGTCGCCGTGCCCCTCGCCGGCGAAGGCGGCGCCGGGGTCAGATCCTCAGCGGCGGCGAAGCGCCAGTCGATCGCGAACGCCCGCCCGAGCTGCGCCACGATCGGACCGCGCACCTGGAAGTGCAGGTCCGCCATGCGCCGCTGGGCGCCCTTGCCCACCTCGCGGCCGCCGATGTTCATGCCACCGAGGAAGCCGGTCTCGCCGTCCACCAGCAGGAGCTTGCGGTGATTGCGCAGGTTGATCGCCACCCGCGGCGGCAGCAGCCGCGGGGCGAGAAAGCGCGCCGCGGGCACGCCGGCACGCCTGAGGATCGGTACCACGTGCGGCCAGCTGTACCACTCGCCGATTCCGTCCACCAGCACCCGCACCTGCACGCCGCGCGCGCTCGCTGCGGCGAGGGCGGCGACGAACTGCCGCCCGAGCGGATCGGTCTCGAAGATGTAGGTCGCGAGCCAGACGCTGTGACGCGCACCGGCAATCGCGGCCAGCATGCGCGGGAAAGCGTTCTCGCCGTTCTCGAGCGGCTCGATGGCGTTGCCGGCCATGCGCGACCACTGCGTCACGGCATCCCCGATGTGCGTCAGCTGCGCGGTGAAGTCATCCGCCTGCTGAGACGGCGGTGACAGGGCCTCGCGCACGTTCGGCAGGCCCGAGCGCAGCTGCCTGGCGCGCGAGCGCACGCGGTTGATGCCGAACAGCAGGTAGAGGAAGGGACCTGCGAGCGGAAACACCCAGCACACGACGATCCAGCCGAAGGCACTGCGCGGGTCGTCCTTGGTGAGGAGCGCGTGCGCCGTGGCGGCGCTTGCAAAGCCCGCGTGCAGGATCAGCAGCAGCACTGTCCCGAGGAGCGCGTGCGAGGCCATCAGGACGCTGCCGCGAAGGTGCGATCGCTCGGGCGCAGATGGGGCATCGTTGTCTTTCTTGTGCCGGTGAGCGCTGAGCGCTCCTGCCGCGCAATATAGCTTCTGCCGCGGCGGCGGGCCGGCACTTTCGGCCCTGCCGCAGACGCAGGCGCCGCCCGAGCGGGTAAGATCGGGCGCCGGAAGCTTCGGTCCCCCTCAAAGGCTGCGCGTGCAAATCCGATCCCTCAACAGCGTCGATGCGGATGCCCTGTTCCAGCTGCGCCGCGAGGCGCTGCTCGAATCCCCGCTCGCCTTCTCCGCCTCCCCCGAAGATGACATCGCCTCCTCGGAGGAGGCCGTGCGCGCGCAGCTGGAGAACCGCACCGGCTCGCTGGTGTTCGGGGCGTTCGAGGGCGGCCTGCACGGCATGCTCGGCATCAACCGCGCGCGCCACATCAAGTCCGCCCGCAAGGCGTACCTGTGGGGCATGTACGTCAAACCCGCGTGGCGCGGCCAGGGAGCCGGCGCCGCCCTCCTCAGCGCGGCCCTCACGCACGCCAGGGGCCTGAGCGGGGTGCGCGCGCTGCACCTGAGCGTCTCGGAGGCGGCCCCCGAGGCACGGCGGCTCTACGAGCGGGCGGGCTTTCGCGTCTGGGCAACCGAGCCCGACTCGATCCAGGTGGGCGAGCAGCTGCTGAGCGAGTACCACATGCTGCTGAAGCTGCCGTCCCCGTGAGGGCGCGCCCGGGCGCTGCGCCGACGCGGCGCGCGCCAGCACCGCATGTATGACTTCATCGTCATCGGCGGCGGCATGGCCGGCGTCAGCATGGCGGATGCGCTCGCCCCGGCGGCGCGCGTGGCGCTGCTGGAGGCTGAACCGCAGCTCGGCTACCACTCGACCGCGCGCTCGGCGGCGCTGTTCGCGCCCGCCTACGGCAGCACGGCGTTTCGCATCCTGACCCGGGCGAGTGAGGCGTTCCTGGAGGCGCCCGGGGCGCCAGGATCTCCCGCTTCCCTCTTGAGCCCGCGCGGGGCGCTCCTCATCGCCCGCGCCGACCAGGCCGCGAGCCTGCGCGCGGAGATAGCGGGGGTGCGTGCCTCCGGTGTCAGCATCGTGGCACTCACCGGCGAAGAGGCCCGCGAGCGCGTGGGCGCGCTGCGCGCCACCTATGTCGCGGCCGCGGCCTTCGAGCCGGGTGTGCGCGACATCGATGTCGAGGGTCTGTTCCGCGGCTTCATCCGCCGCGCCCGCGGGCTCGGGGTTGAGTTCCATAACGCCGCGCGCTGGCGCGCGCCGCGCTGGCAGGACGGCCTGTGGCACCTGCAGCTCGAGGACCGCCAGATCCGCGCCCGCGTCGTCATCAACGCCGCCGGCGCGTGGGCTGATGAGGTGGCGCGGCAGTTCGCGGCCGCCCCACTCGGTCTTGCGGTGCTGCGCCGCTCGGCGGCCCTCATCGATGCGCCGCCCGGCACCGATGTCGCCGGCTGGCCGGCGATCTTCGATGCCGAGGATCAGTTCTATCTCAAGCCCGACGCAGGTCGCCTGCTCATCTCCCCGGCGGACGAGGAAGCGGTGGCCCCCGGGGATGCGTACGCGGAAGATGTCACGATTGCCGTGGCGGTGGAGCGCATCCAGGCGGCGCTCGAGCTCGACGTGCGGCGCGTGCACCGCAGCTGGGCGGGGCTGCGCACCTTCGCGCCCGACCGCGATCCGGTCATCGGCTACGACGCCGCCGTGCCCGGCTTCTTCTGGTGCGCGGGCCAGGGCGGCTACGGCATCCAGACGGCCTTCGCGTTCTCGCGCGCGGCAGCAGCACTCGCCCGCCGGGAGTCACTGCCGCGGGCGCTCGCGGATGAGGGGCTCACGGGCGCCTCACTGTCACCGGCGCGCTTCGCAGGCGCCCCGGGGCCGGTGCTAGGTTAGAGCGAGCCGCTCCCGAGCGCAGGACCCGCGTGCCCGGTGCGCCGCACGATCGCCCCGTAGAGCACGTGCAGCTCCCCGAAGCCGATGCCGAGGAGCGCAGCGCGGGTCTGATCGTCCGAGGGCAGCACGAACGCCACGAGCGCGAGCAGTACGAAACAGCCGCCGAGGACGCCGATGCCACGGGAGGTCACGGTGCTCGCGTACAGCAGTCCGCAGCCATAAAGAAGGAGCCAGGTTCCCGGGATCGCCTGCACCTGGGCGCTCTTGAAGAGCACCACGGTCAGCACGGCGCCCGCGAGCAGGCACGGCAGCAGGCACCAGTACACCTTGCGCACGGGCGTGCCGAGGAGCGTGAACGCCTCGCCCGGTTCGCGGCGCGCCAGGAAGAACGCGCCACTGGCAGCGCCAGCCGCCGCTGCCAGCAGCCAGATCTCGAGCCAGTAGGCATGCAGGAGACCGGTCGATGACAGCGTGGCGGCCGCAAGGCCGACGATACCGACACCGACTCCTGCCGTCCCCGGGACGGCGACGGTGCCGGCGGCGTCCATGGACGCGCGGATGTAGCGCAGCGTCGCCAGTGCCTGTGAGTCGATCCTGACCGTGCCGGAGGACATGGCCATAGCGTGCGGCGTGCGCGGGCATCGGGTCAAGGGTGAGTGCGCCTTCACGAACTGACGCCACCGTCATTTTTCTGCAACGCTCACCAACACCGAAGCGCGGGCGGGTGCTGCGAAAGCCGCCGCCACTGCGCCCCAGGGAAGCCACCGCCGCAGCGCCCGTGCAGTATGCTCGGCGCACCAGCGGCTGCGTCAGGAACGAAGCTCCATGAGGATTGTGCGCCGTGTCCTGGCGGTGTGATCGCCCTGCTCGTGGCGCTGGGTGTGGCGGCGCTCGCGCTCGTGTTGCGCCACGACTCACCCTGTCCCACCACCGCAGACCGCAGCGAGACTGGGGCGAGCATGCAGGCCTTCGTCTATCGCTGCTACGGGTCGCCGCAGGTACTGAAGCTGGAAAGCCTCGCCAAGCCCTCAGCGGGCGCGGGTGAGATTCTGGTGCGTGTCCGGGCGGCTTCAGTGAACCCGATCGACTGGCACTACCTGCGCGGCACGCCCTACCTGGTGCGCGCCGACAGTGGCATCGGGGCCCCGCACAATCCGCGGGTTGGGGGTGACTTTGCAGGTGCCGTCGAGGCGGTGGGTGCGGATGTGACGCATTTTCATCCGGGATGAGGTCTTCGGCGGCAAGCTCGGCGCCTTCGCCGAATATGTCGTGGTGCGCGAGGACCGCGCGGTGGCCATGAAGCCCGCCAACATCAGCTTCGAGGCCGCGGCGGCGGTGCCGGTCGCGGGCCTCACCGCGCTCCAGGCCCTGCGCGACAAGGGGCAGCTGCGCAGAGGCCAGAAGATGCTCATCAACGGTGCATCGGGGGGCGTCGGCACCTTCGCTGTGCAGAGCGCGAAGGCCTGGGGCGCGCAAGTCACGGGGTGTGCGGCACACGCGCGGTGCCGATGGTGCAGGCCCTTGGGGCCGATCACGTCATCGACTACAGCCGCGAGGATTTCACCCGTGGCGCCGAGCGCTACGACCTGATCCTCGATACCGTCGGCAGCCATACACTGTCCGAGTATCGCCGGGTGCTGACTCCGCAGGGCACGCTGGTCCTGGTGGGCGCCAACGACAAGGGGGTGTGGATCGGACCGCTGCTGCCGTCCCTCAAAGCCCTCGCCCTGTCACCGTTCGTGAGCCAGAAGCTCCTGCCCTTCCTGGCCGAGCTCAACCCGAAGGACCTGCAGATCCTGGGCGCGATGCTGGAGAGGGGGCAGGTCAAACCGGTGATCGACCGGCGCTATCCCCTCGCCCAGGTGCCCGATGCGCTGCGCTACCTCGAGGAGGGGCACGCCCATGGCAAGGTGGTCATCGACGTCGCAGATCCCGCCGCACCCTGAAGCTACAGCGGGCGGCGCGCGATGCGACAGGCGATGGGGGCGTCCTCGTCGTGGTGCCAGGCCGCGCAGATGCGGTGATAGCCGTCCGCCACCGTCAGGGCCACACCGCGCCCCGCATCCCCCTGTACCAGGAGCACCGGAGAGAGCGTGCGGCCCTTGCGGATGCGCTTGAGGTCCTGGGCGACCTGCGATTCCTCGCGCGCCAGCAGCGGCAGCGCACTGGCACGCAGCAGGTCCTTCGCCGCCTGCTCAGTGCTCTTGGCCGCCCGTAGCGCCCGTACCAGGGCAGTCGCTCCCGCGAGCGGCTCGAGCAGCGCAAGATACTGCCCGGCCGAGGCCAGATCCCCGGCCCCGGGGGACTTCTTCCAGCGGATCCGTCCCTTGCTCATGAAGCCGCCCCGCTGCCTGCGCCAGCTCCCACGTTACGGCTTGGGATCCGTCTCGGCCCGGGCAAGCTTCGCGCGCGCCTTGGCGAGTTCATAGTCCGCATCCGCCTGGTCGCGGCAGGACTTCTGCGCGGTGCCGCTCACCGACTCACACTGCGCCAGGGCGATCTTGTGCATGCCCTCGGCGGCCGTGTTGGCGACCTTCTGATCCTGCACGGATGCGACGTGTGCAAGATCGTTCTGGTCCTTGGCGACGCCCTGGGCCGCATCGGTTACCCGTGCGTCCGCCTTCTGTTCCGCATTAGCGACGCTCTCCACCGCCTTCTGCTCGGCAGCGTCGGTGTCCTTGGCCACCTGCGCGGCGGTCTTGGCGTGATTGCACCCCGCGAGGAGGCAGGTCGCGAGCACAGCCGCCACAGTCATGGAACGAATTTTCATCTGAGAATCTCCCGTGTTGCCGTTATGCGCGTCAGGCCGTGCCGGCGTGCCGCGTTCGAGCCACTGTGGGCCCTGGAACCCCTTCGCGGCGAGGCGCCAAAGCCGCAGCTTGGCGTCGGACGCGGGCTACAAACGGCGCAGCGTAGGCCGAAGCTGACCCTCCTTCAGGGGAGCGCGTGACTTCGCGCCCGCAACCGAGACGTATCGTCTCGACCGAATAGCGCAGCAATCGGGAGGTTTATGGGACGCGGAATTCTGCTGTGGCTTCTTGGCGTACCGATCCCCGTCATCCTGCTTTTGGCGATGTGCACGCACCACTGAAGCCAGGCGGCTTCGAAGCAGCATTCGGACAGCGGGTGAGCCCTCACCCGCTTCCGGTCAGGATCCCTGCCCTTCGGGTTCGACGCGCTCGGCAATGGACTCGAGCGCACTGGAAGTGACGTTGCCCGCACCCTCGGCGACGACCTGGGCGCCCTTGGCCGCGGAGCGCACGCCCTGCGCCACGACTTTGCGACCGGCATTCACGGCCCGCTCGGCACCGGCGCGGGCGAGCGCGCGCGCCGTGCGTCCTGCACTTACCATGACACGTTTGGCGGCGGCCTTGACGGTCTTCGGCTTGCCGCGCCGGGCACGCTTCGCAGCGGCGCTCAGCGCACGCGGCTTGGCGGCCTTCTTGGACTTGCTGCGCGCCGGCGTGCGCACCGCTTTGCGGCGGGGGCTCGCCTTGCGGCGCGACTTCTTCTTCATTGCCATGAATCTCTCCTTTAGAGCCCGCGGCGCCGCGATCTTCGGCGCGCCGCGCGCTGCACCCGTGTCTGAAGCTCAATCCTAGGCATTCAGTATGGCCCTCCTGCAGCCGCCGTGCGGACTATCGCCGGCCAGCGAAGTCCTACACACGGTGAGTGGGCGGCGCACCCCTGCCGTGGAGCAGAAAGTGCAATAGTCCTGTTCGGCATTGGCCACGCTGCAAGCCATCCGGGGTGACATGGCATTCGAGTTCCTGACTGCCGGGCGCACGCCCGGATTGCGCATTGCCGCCTGGACGCTGCTCGCTGTCATCGTGCTTGGCGCTGCCGGGCTCCTCTGGGGCGAGCGCCACGCGCGCGTCCTGATTCTGCACCTGGTCACGGCGCGCACCGGGCGCGAGGCGCGCATCGACGGGCCCTTCTCGCTGCGGCTGTTCACGCGCGATCCGCTGCTGAGTGCTCAGCAGGTCCTGATCGGCAATCCCCCCTGGATGGATCCGGGCGTCACGGCGCGCGCGCAGGCACTCACCCTGCACCTCACCTGGCAGCTGTCCCTGCCGCCGCTGCGGCTGCAACATATCGAGGCGCAGGGCGTCGAACTGACGCTCGTGCGCGATGCGCAGGGCCATGCCAACTGGCACCTCGGGCCGGAAGGACCCGGCCGCGGGCCACCGCTGATCCGGGGGCTGGACGTCCCCGACGCACACGTCACACTCAGCGACGCGCGCCGCCACCTCGACTTCACCGGTGTCGTCTCAGCGCTCGATCACAGTGACTCCGGGGAGCCCGGGGGTCTTCGGATCCGCGGCGAGGGTCGCCTCAACGGGCGCGCGGCCAGCTTCGCGCTCGAGGGTGACCCGCTCGCCGCCGTGCGCCCGGGGATGCCCTACCACTTCGTGTTCCGGGAGGCCTCGGGCGAGGCGCGCCTGACGGCGCACCTCGAGCTGCCGCGGCCCTTCGACCTGCGCTCGCTCCACGGGCCGTTCGAGATCAGCGGTGCCACCTTCGCCGATGTGTACTTCCTCGTGGGGCTGCACCTGCCCGAGACCGGCCCCTTCACGCTCGCGGGCGGGTTCGAGCGCGAGCAGAAGCGCTTCGTGTACCGCGACCTTGCGGCGCACTTCGGTGGCAGCGATCTTGGCGGCACACTGCAGGTGGACAGCTCCAGCGGTCGCGCACACGTCACGGGCGGCCTGAGTTCGCGTTTCCTGCTCCTCAGCGATATCGGCAGAGGCAACTCCGCAGCCGCGTCCGCAACCGCAGCTGCGCCAGCGACCCCGCATGCGCAAGTCAACATCGCCGCGCTCAAGCGCGGTGACTGGAACATCACCTTCAGGGCCGCTGCGCTGCAGCTGGGCTCCCAGATCCTCAGGCCCGCGAGCGCCTCGCTCAGCATCGAGCAGGGAGTGCTGCGCGCCGAGCAGGTGCAGGCCGGCATTGCCGGCGGCGAGATCACGGCGGAAGCGCGCCTGGATGTCACCCCAAATCCGCCCCAGGGCACGCTCGAGCTGCGCCTGCGGGACCTTGAGCTGGCAGAACTCACGCCATCCGGGCGCTCCGGGTTCACCGGCCGGCTGAGCGCCCGCATGAAACTCACCGGCGAGGGCAGATCCTTCCACGATCTGCTCAGTACCGCCAACGGCACCGTCGCCGCCCTCCTCCCCGGCGGCACGCTGCGCGAGTCGACCGCGGAGCTCACGAGTCTCGATGTCAACGGCGCCCTCGGGGCGCTGCTGAAGAGCCACGAGCAGACGCCGATCCGCTGCGGGGTGGCGAGCTTTGAGGTCCAGGACGGCGTGGCGGCGGCACGCACCCTGCTTCTGGACACCGAGAATGTGCTCGTGAGCGGCAACGGGCAGGTGCACCTGGACTCAGAGGCGCTCGACCTCACCCTGGAGGGTCACCCGAAGCACCCACGCCTCGGGCTGCACTCCGCGGTCTCCATCCGCGGCACCCTGCGGCAGCCGCAGGTACGCCTGGCCGGCAAGGGGGCTCTCGTGCAGGCGGGCGCCGCCATCGGGCTCGGCATCGCACTCACCCCGCTGGCGGCACTTCTCGCCTTCATAAACCCGGGGCTCGCGCACAACGCGGACTGCGCACAGCTGCTCGAGGCGAGCGCCACGGCCGGCGTCCCGACCGAGAAGGTGGCGCAGGCCCCGCGCCCGCCCTAGAGCTGAAGCTCCCAGGTCTCGCTCACCACGTCCTGACCGAAGGAATGGCGCGGCTCAGCCTCCCTCATCTGAAAGCCGGCCTGCTCATAGAGGTGCCGGGCGGCGCCGAGATTGCGGTGCGTCCACAGCACCATGCGCTGATACCCGGCCGCGGTGGCAAAAGCCACGCACTCGGCCACGAGGCGCCGCCCGAGGCCGCTGCCGCGCGCCTGCGACTCCACCAGCAGCAGGCGCAGGCGCGCGGTGGTGTCATCGCTCCTGGCCACGAACACGCATCCCACGCGGCGCCCGGCCTGCGTCGCAATCCAGCAGCGCTCGCGCAGCGGGTCGGCTGCGCGTGCAAAGTCGGCCACGATGCCGGCGACCAGCCCCTCGAAGCCCTCGCCCCAGCCAAACTCGCGCGCGTAGAGCACGCCGTGGCGCTCGATGACCCAGCCGAGGTCCCCGGGCGCCGGATCGCGCAGGCGTACCGCTCGCGCCGGCGGCGGCGCAAAGGCCTCGCGGATGCTCGTCATGGCGGACACGACCGCGCTGCGCTGCGGTTCATCGAGTGCTGCCAGCATGTCGCGCACCTGCTCCTGCGTGCCGCGCTCCAAGGGACGGTAGGCGCGCCGCCCGGACGCCGTCAGCTTCAGATATTGGCTGCGCCCATCCGGGTCGCCACGCTCGCGTCGCAGCAGTCCCCGGCCCTCGAAGCCGCGGATGATGCGACTCAGATAGCCCGCATCCAGCCCGAGGTCCGCCGCGAGCGCCGTCGCCGTGACGCCCGGGCGATGCGCGATTTCATACAGCACCCGCGCCTGGGTAAGCGAGTAGGGACTGTCGAGCATCCCCTGCGCCAGCACCCCGATGCGGCGGGTGTAGTCGCGATTGAAGGCGCGTACCTCACTGATCTGCCGTTGCGCCACAGCCATGCCTTGGCCCTCCTCGGGCAGGCACTGTCGCGCCAACAGTTGCTTCAGTCAACTAATTTTAAGCGCGCCGGCCGCAAGCGCTGCATGAGCGTCCGCTCGCCAGCAAGCTCCTGCGGCTGCCGCATCGGCCTCATCTGGGCGCCGCCCCCGTCGCAGACGCCGCCGCTGACTCGTGGTGGTAGGAGAAAGACAGCGCGATCGCCCGCTGCGTGCGCTCCTCGACCAGCGGACTGTGGGCCGGCGCGCCGCGGATCTGGCTCAAGGCAAGATCGAGGTTGAGCAGCCAGTGCGTGCCGAGGAATTTCGTGGCGCTGAAACCGACGCCGGCGTTGGTGGTCCCCGAGTGATCAATGTCGTACACCGGGTGTCCGGAGGCGAGGGACTGCTGCGGCGTGACGCCGTAGAGCTCCTGCATGTAATGATGCGTGGCCACCGTGACCGAGGGTCCGGCGAACATCACGAACCGCTCGGAGCTGCCCGGCAGCGGCAGGTATACGCCGGCGTCCCCGACCGCGCCCTGCGCGCCCCCGATGAACTGCCGCGCGGCTACCCGCAGAATGAGGGGGAACTTCCTCGACAGCACCCAGGAGCCGTAGACCTTGCCGACGGGCGCCGCCGGGATGTCCCCCATACCATGCAGGTTCGTCAGGTCATCCTCGTCCCGGCGCCCGAGGTCGTAGGTCAGGCCGACCCCCACCTGGTAGTGATCCCCGTGCAGCACGTTGTAGCCGAGGCCCTCACCGGTGGAGAAGAACGCGACGTCCTTGAAATGGATATCGATCACCGGACCGCCGCTGAGCCGGTAGGCATGGGCGCCGTCGTACACCGGCTCCACGTCCGTGCCGACACCGATGATGGTGCGCCAGCGCGGCAGGTCCGGCTGGAACAGCCGCGCGAGGATGATGCCGCCGGAGTACTGCCACTCCTGCAGGGGCGAGGGGGTCTGCGCCCACGCAGCCGGCGTGCCCCATGCGAGGAGCAGCACGGCGAGAATGCCGAGCCGCCGCCACACGCGCGCGCCCGTTACCGGATCGATCCCGTCACCCATGCGTTCACTCTTCCCTGGAGCGCCCCGCCACGCCCATTGCCTCATCCCTAAGTAGAACTCTTTGCACCGCGCTCTGGCGCGTCGCCATCAGGACCGCGGACGCTCCCAGGCGTCCTCGAGACTCGAGAGCCGCGACAGCAGGGCCTGGCGACAGCCCGCACCCTCGTCGGACCCGCGCCACCGGTCCGGGCTGAACCAGCCGGCCAGTTCCATCTCCAGCTGCGTGAGGATGGTGAGCGGGTGGTCCCAGGAGCCTGCCGCGCGCAGCCGGCGCACCACAGTCAGGGCGCGTGCGAACATCCCCGGGTTCTCGCCCGGCCCCTGATCGATGTACTCGTGCAGTTCGTCGCAGGTGCGCGCGACTTCGTCTGAATTCATTGCGGCCCTTTTGGCTTGCAGCTCAGCGGGGCAGATTAGGGTAATGCGCACGGCGCGGCTGTAGGCGGCAGCCGTCTTGCATTGGGCACGACAGTCATGTCCGCCGCCGCTCGCTATCAGAGGAGACTGACACTCGGCAGAGCGCGGGCGGTAAGCCAAGGCCGAGATCCGCAGACCCGACTCTGCAACGGCTACGGCCGTGCGATGCGACGCCTGCGGCCTCGTGCGCCGCTCAGGTGCGCTGCTGCGCGCAAAGGCTAGGCGCGCCGCGGCGCGGCGCTCTCGGCGCCGTCGCCGGATTCATCGGCCGCCGCGACCGCAGCCGCTGTGGACGTCAATGCCTTGTTGGAACCGGTCTGCTCCAGCAGGCCCTCCACCAGGATGCCTTCCGTCGGGTGACCGGTGCGCGCCTGAATCCAGCGGAAAGCCGACTCGAGCGAGGGGGAGCCCCAGAGCCTGCGCCCGTCGGCGGTGCAGATGTCCCAGGGCGCAAAGCTCTGCAGATCGCGCCGGTAGCGCACGATCCGCGTCGTCCCCGCAATGTCGACGCGCCAGACGTCTGGCTCGATTTCTTCGATGGCGTAATCCATAACGCTTCCCCAAGAGTCCCAGTGCTTACCGCGCGGGCGAATCGAGATTGTTGTTGAGGGCTGCCCCGCGCCTCCACCTGCATAGTGTAAGACCGCGCGCGCATTGCGTTGGTATCCGTTGCGCTCCGATTGAACATATGTTCGCGGAAAATGCGTTAAGGCCGGCGCGCGCGCCGTGGCGCTGCCACTTTCGAGGCAGCCGGCCGCAGGCGAACGGGAGGTGCTTTTTGGCGCGCCCCCCGCGTGCCCCAATTCCCGCACCGCGTTGCCACAATCCCCGACAAGACTGTGCTCCTGGAGACCCCGGAAACCTCGCAGGAGCACCTTTCATGCCCGATCGCCTGAAGTCTGTGTCCGCGTTGCTCGAACGCACATTGATTGCACCCCTGGTAAGACTTTGTAAGGGTGGCGGCGCGGCGCTGCGCCGCAGCGCCCCGGGTGCGCAGCGCCTGCGGGGACGCCTGCTGGTGCTCGGGCTGCTCGCAGCGCTCGGTTACGCGCTCTACCGGCACCCGCCTTTCTCCAGCGTGCGCCAGAGCGAGGTGCTGGTACGGATGAACACCCTGGACGGGTCCGCCGCGGCCTTCACCTCCGGCACCGTGCTGGCGCTTCCCGGCATCCACCAGCTGCGCCGTTACTCGACCCGCGACCAGGTCTACCGGCCCCCCGGGAGTGCCAGCGCCACCGGGCGCGCTCCCTTCCAGTCGAGCGAGGGGCTGTCGATCGGTGTCGACATCACGGTGCGCTGGGCGATCGACCGCACCCGCGTGGCCCAGATGTCGCGGGAGTTTCCGGATGACCTGAACGCAGACCTCGTGGGGCCAGCCGTACAGGGAATCGTCTACCCGGTGCTCGCCCGGCATACCGCGCGCGAGATCTTCTCCAGTGAGCGGGCCGCGATCCAGGCGGAAATCCTGGTGCAGCTCGGACCGCGGCTCGAGGCGCTCGGGCTGCGCCTGCGCGGCGTGGACGTAGGTCAGGTGGATCTGCCGCAGGAGTATCGCGTGCAGATGGCGAAACTGCTGGCCGAGGAACTCGAGACCCAGAAGATCCGTTACACGCTGGAACTCAAGGAGGCCCTGGTCAAGGAGACGCTGCTCGAGGGCGAAGCCGACAAGGTGCGCCAGCAGAAAGCCGCGGAAGCCGCCGGTGAGCAGCAGGTGATCGCGGCGCGCGCGCAGGAGGAGACCATGCGGCACATTCTGCCCTTCAAGGAGAAGCAGATCGAGCAGCGGCGGCTGGAGGCCGAAGCGGAGAAGGTCGCGCGTATCCGCTCGGCCGAGGGCAGCGCCGCGGCGCGCCTGATTGAGGCCAAGGGTGAGGCAGAGTCGCGTCAGCGGCTGGCGGACGCCGAAGCCTATCGGCTGGATCTGGTAGGCAAGACCAATGCCGGACAGATGGAGCGCGAGGGTGTGCTGCTTGCGCACTATCCACTCCTGATCCAGAAGACCCTCGCCGACAAGCTCTCCGACAAGGTGCAGGTCATCATCGCCCCGACACCGGCCGCCGGCCAGTTCATCGGCGCGAACCTCATCGGCGCCACCGGCGCGCCGGGCGAGGGCGCCGACGGCAGGGCGCGTGCGGAGAGCCGGCCTTGATGCTCGCCCTCGCCGCGGCGCTTGCCATCGTCGTGCAGGATCGTGCGTCGCTGCGCACCGCACCGAGCGGCACCGCCCCCGAACTCTTAGCGCTTCCCCAGGGGGAGCTGCTCGAGCTGCGGGGCGAGCGCGCCGGCTATCTGAAGGTCTACGACTACCGTCGCGAGCGCGGCGGCTTCCTGAGAGCGGATGCCGCGCGCGCCATCGGCCTCGAGGCCCGCGATGCCCCGGAGCTTCTGGCCGTGCTGCGCTTCCTGCGGGACAGCCCGGGCTCTGAGGCCCTGGGCATCAGCTACGGCGCCGCCTACCTCAAGGCCGCTCCACGGGGCACGCCGACCGCGGAGCCCCTCGATGCCATCGCCCGCATGGCCGAGCGCCTCGCCGATCAGGCCTCAGGCGTCGGCACCCGCCGCACGGGCGCGGCCACGCGTCTCGAGGTCGCAGAAGGCTTCGGCGTGCACACGCGCACGCTCGAGCGCGAGGGCCGCATGCAGATCTGCTACGACGGGGAACTGTTCCGCCGCGTGCTCTTGCTCCCCGACGCTACCGCCGAGATGCGTGCCGCGGCGGCCTTGGGCCTGACGCGCCCCGAGTGCGTCGACCCACAGGCAGGAGCGCTGTTGCGCGCAAGTCTCGACGGCGAGCGCCGGCGCGTGCTCGATGAAGTCGCGGATACGGATCTGAGTGCCCTCACGCGCGCGCGGCTGCATGCACGACGCGCGGCAGTCTTCGCCAGCATCGCCTGGGAGGAGGCCCGCGTTCACAGCCCCTGCGTGGAGGCCGCACAGCGCGCGCTCACGGAGCTCCTGGCGGTACACCCCGATGACTTGGGCGATGACCGACACAACGAATACCGCGAAGCGCTGCTGCGCGTGGCCGCCATCCGCTGGGCCGTTGGTTCGGTGACGCCCCTCACCGGCTCCCTGCTCCTGCGCACGAGTCCCGGCGAGCCCGGACAGACCTGCATAGAGCTGCTGCAGCTGCGCAAGGATCTCGAGACGCCGCTGGCGCGGCGCTGCACCTACGGAATCGTGTGGACGGGCTCAGCACGCGCGATCCCGCAGGGTCCGGCGCTGGCGCTCGCGGTACAGCCACTCGAGAGCTGGCGGGAACTGTGGCTGTTCCATGAAACCGCCGGCACCTGGACCATCGATGTCGTCTCACCGGGGCTCGAGAACCCGGTGGCGGGATACGTCGAGTTCGCCGGCTTCGTGCCCGCGACGCGGCGCATCCTCGTGGTGCGCGAGGTGCGGGAGCGCGGCGGCATCCGCCGCCGTTTCGAGGAGTTGCGACTGGATGACCTCGTCCTCATGCGGCAGGCGACGGTGCCGGAACTGCTTCCGGATTTTGCTCGCTGGCAGGATCCTGACTGGCGCCGCGGCACCCTCGCCTTACGCTGAAGCCGCAGCGTCCGGAACCTATTGTCCTGATCAGTTCGCACACCAACGTATGTAGCCGCACGCACGAGTGCATGACACGTGGCATACGCACAGGTCGCGCGCTGCTTGCTCGTCAGGCAGAAGATCGGCCGGGCGCTGCACGCGGAGTATGCTTTGGTGCGGCGCTGTTCGGGCGGCGCACCCACCGCCTGGACGCCTCCGCGCCCCCCGTCGCCCAGCCCTCCTTGTCAAGAACCGCGATCATGTCCCCAGGACCGGGGCCCTGCCAGGCGGCCCAGGGTCGTGTGCCACCGGCGGAAGCGACTGATAAGGCTTGGAATTGGGGTGGCGTGGCCCTTTGACTCTATTATATGCGCCATGAATGCATTGACCCGTCTGGCGTCCTCCATGCTGGTACAGCATCAAAATGCTATCCAGGCGCTCGCGGAGCGCTCCGCAGCTCCGCACGACGTGATCGAGAACATGTACTGGAGCGAGCTGAGCAGGCTTGAGCCGCAGGCCCGGCTAACACAGTTTCTGCCGATCTTTACCAGTCGCCGGGTGCGCGAGCGTCTGCGAGGGCAGAGCCGGGCGTAACGCGCGGCGCAGCACCGCCGAGCGTTGCTGCGTCGCCTTCCGGCCGCCGGGTCCCCTTTTCAGCCAGTGTCAGGGATCTGCTGCAGCGGGGCCGAGCCTGCGGCGAGCCCTCGAATTGCGCGACGCTGCGGACGCCAGGACGTCACCTCTGTGCCGCGCGCTCCGCGGCCTGGCAGCAACGGCCACACGTCCCAAGAGAAGAAGGGCCATGACGATTTTTCACCCCGATCTGCATCCGAGCGCGCGTTTCATTCCCCGCTTCTCCTTCACCCCGCGCCTGGTCCGGTTCATCAACTTCTTGGCGCGAATGCGTGGCGTCCCGAAACCCCCGACGCTCGAGGACGTTCTCATCGAGGATGTGTTCCTGCGCGGACAAGATGGAGCGCCGCCTGTTCGGGTACGCGTTTATCGTCCACGGGATGCGCGACAACCAGTGCCTGCAATGCTGTGGCTTCACGGGGGTGGCTTTATTTTCGGCGCGCCGGAATTTGACCAGGCGAACAACATCGCCACGGTGCGCGAGCTCGGCATACTCATCGCCGCGGTTGACTACCGCCTCGCTCCCGAACATCCGTTTCCCGCACCCCTGGAAGATGCTTACGCGGCCCTGACATGGCTGCATACGAGTGCCGAGGCGCTGGGGGTGGCACGCGGGCGCTATGCGGTCGCCGGATCCAGTGCCGGCGGCGGCCTGGCGGCGGGCGTGGTGCTCATGGCGCACGACCGTGGTGAGGTGCCCGTCGCGTTCCAGTTGCTGCTTTATCCGATGCTGGACGACCGTACTGTGCTGCGTACGGATGTCGATACGTCAAGCCTGCGGATGTGGGATACCGCAAGCAACCGCTACGGCTGGACTTCCTATCTGGGGAAGGAGCCCGGGGGCACCGGCGTGAACGGGTACGCAGCGCCTGCCCGTCGTGAAGACCTCGCGGGGCTGCCGCCAGCGTGGATGGGGACCGGCGGCTTCGACCTGTTCCACGACGAGAATCTCGCCTATGCCCGCCGACTCGCGGCGGCGGGAACCCCGTGCGAGCTGCGCGTGGTCGCCGGGGCCTATCACGGGTTCGACGCAATCAGCCGCAACGCCAAGGTCTCGCAGGACTTCCGCGCGAGCTACATCGATGCGCTGCGCCAGGCGCTGCTCACGGGAGTTCCCTGACGCGATGGCTATTCGTGCGGGTAGCCCGAAGTCGCAGTCGTCGCACTTGCAGCGCCGGCGAGAAGCTCGCTGACGACCTTGGGGTCCACCGGCTTGGTCAGGTGCACATCAAAACCCGCTTCCTCGGAACGGCGTCGGTCGGATTCCTGCCCCCACCCGGTCAGTGCCACGAGCGTGATACCGCGACCCCAGGGCTCGCAGCGAATTCTCCGGGCCACTTCGTAACCGTCCGCGCGCGGCATGCCGATGTCCAGGAGCGCAATCTCCGGGCGCTGCTGCTCAGCCACCTCCAGCGCCTCGGCGCCGTCGCGGGCCCGATACACCTCGTGTCCGTCCAGCGATAAAAGAGTGGCGAGGCTCTCCAGCGCGTCCAGATTATCGTCTGCCACCAGAATCCGGCGCCGGCTCCCGACCTCCGGCACGCCTGTTGGCACGGGCACAATCGCCGGATCGTCCAGTTCGTCCGCCCGCTCGATCGAAACCGGCAGACGTATGATGAATTCGCTGCCCGACCCCGGTCCCGCGCTTGAGGCGCTGACCGTGCCGCCGTGCATTTCCACGAGGCGGCGCACCAGCGCGAGTCCGATTCCCAAGCCGCTCGGGGAGCGTTCCATTCGTTCGTCCATCTGGGTGAACAAATCGAAGATCCGCGGCAACACGTCCGGCGCGATCCCCATGCCGTTGTCCCGCACTGTGATTTCGGCGTCCCGGTTGCGCCGCCGCGCGCTGAGCACGATGCGGCCGCCGCTGTCCGTATATTTCGCAGCGTTCCCCAGGACGTTCCCCAGTGCCTGGACCAGCCTCACCGGGTCGCCGTAGAGCCGCAACGGGCGCTCCGGCAGCTCCACGGTAATGGCATGTCCGCGGGACTCGATCGCGGGCATGACCGTTTCCACCGCGCGCGACATCAGGTCCGCGAGTTCCAGGCGTTCCCGCGACAGATTTATCTTGCCGCGCGTAATTCGCGAGACGTCGAGCAGGTCATCGACGAGACGCGTCAACTGCTTCAGCTGTCGTTCGATGACGTCGCGGGCCATGCACAGCTGCGGATCCTCCACGGAACGCATCTTGATCAGGTGGACCGCATTGCGAATCGGTGCCAGGGGGTTGCGTAACTCGTGCGCCAGCATCGCAAGAAACTCATCCTTGTGGCGGTCGGCCTCCTTCAGGGCTTCCTCGATGCGTGCGCGTTCCGCCACTTCGTTCTGCAAGACAACGTTCGTGCGCTCCATCTTGAGATTTGCCATCTGCAGGCTGGAATTCAGCGCCTGCAGCTCGCGCGTCTTTTCAGCCTGCAGCGCGTTATTGGCCTGGGCGAGCCGTTCATTCGCTTCCGCCAGATTGCGGTTCAGATCGCTAAGCTCGCGCCGCTTGCAGTAGAGCTCCACCAGCACGGCGACCTTACTGCGCAGGATCTCGGGTACCACCGGAATGGACACGTAGTCGACCGCGCCGACCTTGTAACCCTTGAGCCGATCGAGTTCCGAGACGTGGACACCGGTCACGAAGATGATGGGCGTGCGCTCGAACCGCGGGTGCTCGTGGATCAGCCGCGCCGCCTCAAAGCCGTCCATATCCGGCATGCTCACATCGAGCAGTACCACGGCAAAATCCTGACGCATCAGCTTCTCGAGTGCCTCGACCCCGGAGCGCGCGGATACGAGGTTCTGATCAAGCTCCCGCAGCACCGACTGATACGTCAGCAGGCGCGCCGGCTGGTCGTCCACCAGCAGGATGTTCACCTTCTCCGCGGCAGGCACTCCCGTTCCCGCGGAATCCTCGGTCGCCGTCAGCGATGTAGCCACAGCCGCACCAGCGATAGCAGCTGATCGGTATTGACGGGCTTCGCGACATAGTCCGAGGCCCCCGCTTCCAGACATTTCTCCCGGTCGCCCTTCATCGCCTTGGCCGTAAGTGCAATGATCGGCAGCATGCGGAATTCCGGCTGCTGGCGAATCCGGCGCATGGTCTCGTAGCCGTCCATCTCCGGCATCATGACGTCCATCAGCACCAGCGAGAGGTCTTCAGTGCTCTCCACCAGTTTTATCGCCTCGTGTCCGTTCGTGGCCGTGATCACCTCCATATGATGCCGCTCGAGAAGACTGTTGAGGGCGAAAATGTTGCGGATGTCGTCGTCGACCACCAGTACCTTGCGGCCGGCGAGACGCTCATCGCTCTCGTGTAGCGTGCGGATCATTGCCTGCTTGGATTCGGGCAGCTCCGCAACGACGCGGTGCAGGAACAAGGCCGTCTCATCCAGCAACCGCTCAGGAGAGCGCACACCCTTCAGTACGATGCTCTTGGCCGTCCGTCGCAGGCTGATCTCCTCGCCGTCTGACAGATCGCGCCCGGTGAAGACAATGATCGGCACGCGCGCCAGTGCAGGATCTGCCTGTACCTTCTCCAGCAACTCGAAGCCCGACATGTCGGGCAACTTGAGATCAAGCACGACGCAGTCGAACTGCTCCGCCTGCATCATCTCCAGAGCCTGCGCCCCGGTTGCCGCGGTCGCTATGTCGACATCCGTATGCCCGAGCAGCTCCGTCACGCTCAGCTGCTCCGCCGGGTCGTCCTCGACGACCAGCAGACGACGTAAACGCGAACTGCTGAAATTCTTGAGCCGGTCAAGGGCTTCCTCCAGTTCGTCGGTAGTGCCGGTCTTGGTGACAAACGCAAACGCTCCGCGTTCGAGACCGTACTGGCGCTCGTCCTCGACGGTGAGAATCTGCACCGGGATGTGGCGCGTGGCGCTGTTGCGCTTCAGGTGATTGAGGACAGTCCAGCCGAGCATGTCGGGCAGGAAGACGTCCAGGGAAATCGCTGCGAGTGGATATTTAACCGCAAGCGAGAGCGCGTCGGCGCCGGTGCGGGCCAGCAGCACCTTGAAACCACGCTGCCGCGCGAGGTCCAGCAGCAGGCGCCCATAATGCGGATCGTCTTCCACCACCAGCATGACCGCGTCTTCGGGCCCGAGGTCATCCCGGTCATCCGGAATCTCCTCCTGGCGTACCGGCGGTAACACCAGCGGCTGGAACGCCGGCGACTGCAGCGGCGCTGCCCCCGCGGGGGGCACCTGACGTCCATAGGCCGGGCCCACGTAGTGCAGCGGCAGATAGAGGGTGAATGTGCTGCCGCTGCCGGCGACGCTGCTGAGCCGTATCTCGCCGCCCAAGAGGTGCGCGAGCTCACGGCTGATCGCAAGCCCGAGCCCGGTGCCACCGTACTTGCGCGCAGTGCCAGCGTCGGCCTGCTGAAATGCCTCGAAGATGATCTTCTGCTTCTCGGGGGAGATCCCGATTCCGGTGTCGCTGACCGAAAACTCGACCACAGCCGCCACCTGACTCAAGGTCGGGTGATCCCCGGTCCAACCCCCATTGGCGATGCCTACGTGCAGGCGCACGCCGCCGCGCTCGGTGAACTTGAAGGCATTGGACAGCAGGTTCTTCAATACCTGCAGCAGGCGTTTGGAATCGGTGTTGATCGCCCGCCCCAGGCGATTGTCAAAGTCCGCCATGAAGGACAGCTTGCGGGCCTCGGCCTCGTGGCGGAAGTTACGCTCGATGGTCTCGCGCAGGTGGGTGAAGAGCAGGTCCTCGCACTCCACGGTTACGGTTCCCGATTCGATCTTCGACAGATCAAGGATGTCGCTGATAAGGTTCAGAAGATCGGTACCCGCCCCATGGATCGTGTTGGCGAACTCGACCTGCCGCGTGCTGAGATTGCCGTCGGCATTCTCCGCGAGCTGCTGCCCGAGGATGAGGATGCTGTTGAGCGGCGTGCGCAACTCGTGCGACATGTTCGCCAGGAACTCGGACTTGTAGCGCGAGGTCAGGGCGAGCTCTGCCGCCTTGTCCTCCAGAGCGCGCCGCGCGAGCTCGATCTCCTGATTCTTGCGCTCCACCTCGGCGTTCTGCTCTGCCAGGAGCTTCGCCTTGTTCGCGAGTTCCTCGTTGGTCTGCTGCAGCTCGGTCTGCTGCGCCTGCAGCTCCCCGGCGAGCTGCTGGGACTGTTTCAGCAGACCCTCGGTACGCATGGTGGCTTCGATGGTGTTCAGTACGACACCGATGATGCTGCCGGTGAGCTGCTCCAGGAAGGCCAGCTGCGAGACGGTAAAGTCGCCCAGCGAGGCGAGCTCGAGCACCGCTTTCACGTGACCCTCGTATAGCACCGGCAGCACGATGACGTTGCGTGGCCGGGAACTTACCAGGCCACTGGCGACTCGGATCGAGTCCTCGCGGCTGTCCGTGATCAGCAGGCGTTGCCGGTCTGCTGCCGCCTGGCCCACCAGTCCCTGTCCGATTGAGTAGCGCCGCGGCTCACTGCGTCCGTCCGCTTCGTCCGCATAGGTGGCAAGCTCGCGCAGATGCGCGCCCTCCTCCGCGGCGTCCATCACGTAGACGATACCCTGCTGGGCATTGACCAGAGGCGCGAGCTCAGACAACAGCAGCTTCCCCACGGTGACCAGATCGCGCTGCCCCTGCATCATGCGGCTGAACTTGGCAAGGTTGGTCTTCAGCCAGTCCTGCTCGTTGTTGCGTTCGGTCGTGGCCCGCAGGTTGCCGATCATGGCGTTGATGTTGTCTTTGAGCTCAGACACCTCGCCGCGCGCTTCCACCTGGATCGAGCGCGTGAGGTCGCCCTTGGTCACGGCGGTAGCGACTTCCGCGATGGCGCGCACCTGATTGGTGAGGTTGGCGGCCAGCAGGTTGACGTTGGCCGTGAGGTCCTTCCAGGTGCCCGCAGCTCCCGGCACGTGAGCCTGACCGCCCAACCGGCCTTCGACGCCCACCTCGCGCGCCACGCTCGTGACCTGGTCGGCGAATATGGCCAGTGTGTCGGTCATGCTGTTAATGGTGTCCGCGAGCGCGTTGACCTCGCCCTTTGACTCCACCATCAGGCGCTGCCGCAGATCGCCGTTAGCCACCGCGGTAACTACCTTGACGATGCCGCGCACCTGATTGGTCAGGTTGTTGGCCATAACGTTGACGTTGTCGGTGAGGTCCTTCCAGGTGCCGGCCACCCCGGGCACCACCGCCTGGCCGCCGAGCTTGCCCTCGGTGCCGACCTCGCGCGCCAGGCGGGTTACCTCGGCCGCAAAACCGTTCAGCTGGTCCACCATCGTATTGATGGTTTCCTTCAGCTGCAGGATCTCGCCTTTGACGTCCACGGTGATTTTTCGGGACAAGTCTCCGCGTGCGATCGCGGTCGAGACTTCCGCGATGTTGCGCACCTGACCGGTCAGGTTGCGTGCCATCGAGTTGACGTTGTCGGTGAGGTCCTTCCAGGTGCCGCCGACCCCGGGAACGATCGCCTGCCCGCCCAGCTTTCCTTCGGTGCCCACCTCGCGCGCCACGCGCGTCACCTCGGCGGCGAAGCTGTTCAACTGATCGACCATCGTGTTGACGGTCTCCTTCAGCTGCAGGATCTCGCCGCGCACGTCCACGGTGATCTTGCGGGACAGATCGCCGCGCGCGATGGCGGTGGCCACCTCGGCAATGTTGCGCACCTGGCCCGTCAGATTGCTGGCCATGGAATTGACCTTGTCCGTGAGGTCCTTCCAGACCCCGCTGACGTCCTTCACGTCTGCCTGGCCTCCGAGCCGGCCTTCCGAGCCCACCTCACGGGCGACGCGCGTCACTTCCGCGGCGAACGCATTCAGCTGATCGACCATCGTGTTGATGGTTTCCTTCAGCTGCAGTATCTCCCCGCGTACATCCACCGTGATCTTGCGGGACAGGTCGCCACGGGCGATGGCAGTGGCAACCTCAGCGATGTTGCGCACCTGGCCGGTGAGATTGCTGGCCATGGAATTGACGTTGTCGGTGAGATCCTTCCAGACCCCACTTACTCCCTTGACCTCCGCCTGGCCGCCCAGGTTGCCCTCGGTGCCGACCTCCCTGGCGACGCGGGTCACTTCCGCCGCGAAGGCATTGAGCTGGTCCACCATCGTGTTGATGGACTCCTTCAGCTGCAGGATCTCGCCCTTGACGTCCGCGGTAATCTTGCGCGACAGGTCGCCGTTGGCGATCGCGGTCGCCACCTCCGCAATATTGCGCACCTGGCCGGTGAGATTGCCGGCCATGGAGTTGACGCTGTCGGTAAGGTCCTTCCAGGTGCCGGCGACGCCCGGCACCACCGCCTGGCCGCCGAGTTTCCCCTCGGTGCCGACCTCGCGCGCCACGCGCGTCACCTCGGAGGCGAAGGACCGCAGCTGATCGACCATCGTATTGATGGTCTCCTTCAGCTGCAGGATCTCGCCGCGCACGTCCACCGTAATCTTGCGCGACAGGTCGCCGCTGGCGATGGCAGTGGACACTTCGGCAATATTGCGCACCTGGCCGGTGAGATTGCCGGCCATCGAATTGACGTTATCCGTCAGGTCCTTCCAGGTTCCCGCCACGCCCGGCACGACCGCCTGGCCACCGAGTTTTCCCTCCGTGCCCACCTCGCGCGCCACGCGGGTCACCTCGGCCGCGAAGCTGTTGAGCTGGTCCACCATGGTGTTGATCGTGTTCTTCAGCTCAAGTATCTCGCCCTTGACGTCCACCGTGATCTTGCGCGAGAGGTCGCCGCGAGCCACTGCCGTCGTCACTTCCGCGATGTTGCGCACCTGCCCGGTAAGGTTGGTCGCCATGGCGTTGACCGAGTCCGTCAGATCTTTCCAGGTGCCGGCGACGCCGGAGACGATCGCCTGGCCACCGAGTTTCCCCTCAGTGCCCACCTCACGCGCGACGCGCGTGACTTCGGAGGCGAACGAGCGCAGCTGGTCCACCATCGTGTTGATGGCTTCCTTCAGCTGCAGGATCTCGCCACGCACGTCCACAGTGATCTTGCGGGACAGGTCGCCGTTCGCAACCGCGATCGTCACTTCCGAGATGTTGCGCACCTGGCCCGTGAGATTGCTCGCCATGGAGTTCACGGAGTCGGTGAGATCCTTCCACGTACCTGAAACTCCGTGCACGGCCGCCTGGCCGCCGAGCTTGCCTTCGGTGCCCACCTCACGCGCGACGCGGGTGACCTCCGAGGTGAAGGCGCTCATCTGCTCTATCATCTTGTTGACGATCGTCGCCGAACGCAGGAACTCGCCCTTGAGCGGACGACCATCCACCTCGAGACTCATGGCCTGCTGCAGATCGCCCTTGGCAACCGCGGAGATGGTTCGGGTGACCTCGCTGGTGGGCCAGAGTAAGTCGTCAATGAGGGTATTGACCGACTGTTCCATCGAGCCCCAGGCGCCCGATCGCCGTTCGCTCGACATGCGGTGACGTGTCTTGCCGTCTTTGCCGACGATCTTGCCTGCGCGCTCGAGTTCGCCCGCCAGCCGCTGATTGGCGCTTACGATTTCGTTGAAGGTGTCTGCGACCTTGCCGGCAAGGCCGACCTGGTCGCTCGCCAGGCGGACTGAGAAGTCCCCGTCGCGAACGCTCTGCAGTGCCTGCAGCAGCTTGCTGAGATTCAATTCGGAGGTTGCCGCTCGAGCCTTGCCATTTGCTTTGCGAGCAGTTGGCGCGCTAACCCGTTGATCCATGCTGTCACTCCAGACGCGGCGGATGCGACTTCGACCTCAACACTAACGCGGCACGCAGCCTAAGAGTCCGAAGTTGCGCGCGCCTACTGCAGCGCTGCCTAGCATAGGGCTCTGTCTGCTGCACCCGCTGTAAGACGGCGACTACAATTGAAGCCCCCGCAAGACATGGGTGCAACCTGACCGCCGAGGGCAGCCGGACCAACGAGTAGGCGGGGTCCTACAAGTGAAGTCAGCCACGCGGGACGCGGTGTCGAATCTGCGGGCACCCTGCGCAAGGCGCTGTATCTGCCGCCTGGAGCTGCGTCTGTGCTTCCGCGGTGTGGGCTATCGGCAGACGAACGCGTGCGTCTCGTGCTGACTTCCGGAGGCACCGAGGCTGTTTAGAATCGCGTCAACACTCGTGACGGGATGCGGAGAACGACATGGCGAGAAAGTACAGTAAGGCTGCGGGCGCGAAGGTAAAAAAGGCGATGGAGGAGCGTAAACGGGGCACGCTTAAAAGCGGGAGCTCAGGCAAGAAGGTGACGAGCCGTAAGCAAGCAATCGCAATCGGTCTCTCAGAGGCGCGCCGCGAGGGCAAAAAGGTACCCAAGAAGTCGAGTGGTTAACCCGCAAGTGCTCGATCGGGTGGCCGGGCGCAGAGGGTCAATTCCTTAACGCGAGTCACCGGGACCACCGAGCAAAGACGGCCGGAGACGAGAAATTCGGGAGGAATGTTGCGGAATTGCGCAGGGGCGCACGCGGCACCGGAGGAATCAGACCCCACTCTCCCCTCGGCTGCCGGGCCTTGAGAAGGCCGCCGCTCACGGCGGCGGCCTTTAGCCCTCAGACCCCGCGGCCGATGGACCGGGCTCTCTAGGGATGCTCATCCCGGAGTCGTCCGCCGAGTGCGGCAGACAAACAGGCGATGAATGCCCCGATGGACATGGCGAGCGCCGCGAAGATCGCTGCTTTGGCTGCCGCCTTGCGCGCCGCATCCGCAGCTGCTTCGACCTTCCCCTTTGCCTCGTTCGCAGTGGTTACAAAGTCATTCAACCGCTTCTGCGCTTCGTCAGCCGAGACTCCGGTTTTCGCAGCAATGAGGCTGGCGAGGTAGGTCCGGTCAGCGTCCGAGATCGACCCGTCGGTCGTTGTCGCCTGGGCAATGACATGCTCGACCTCGAGTCTCGCATCCGCGCCACCCTGGGCGCCCGCCGACGACACGTCGGAGGCCCGGAACAGCCGGTCCAATCCATAGGCATACGAGGCCGTGCCCGTCCCCGCGGCAGCCTGCGCTGCGCCGGCCGCAAGCCGCGCTCCGGCACGCACGCCACCGCCCAGAACCGATGCGAGCAGCGCCGCCACCAGCACGGTAGCAACTGCCCAGGTGACCAACCCGTGGGCGGTATCGCGGAAAAACACCTCATGAGGATTGGTTCCAACCCATCGGGTGCGCAGCCGACCCGCGATGTAGCCGCCGACGGCCGAGGACAACCACTGGATGACGATGAACCAGATAGCCGTCGAGATCGCAAACGAGGTCACGGAAAGGCCTCGATCATGCCAGGGGGAGACCGCCGCAAAGCCGAGCCCCGATCCGAGCGCGAACAATACCAGCGACACGCCTGCGGCGACGAATGCCCCCGCGATGATTGCGGACCAGGAGGCAGCCGATTTGGAAATGACAGCAGGCTGGTCAACGACCAGGCCAGCGCCCCGTGGTTCTAGTACCGATTCCATGGATGATTCCTTGATTCAGTTCAGGTGTGGGAGCACATGGCCAGCAGCAGAATGATGGGGATGGGAACACCCAGCAGCCAAAGCAGAATTCCGCGACCCATGATGATGTTTCCTTTGAGTGGTGATAACGATGAATGTCGAGCGTCCTGAGTCAGGCCGCGTCAGTAGCGAGAGCGGCACTAGGCCCGCTTAATCAACCGCAGAAGCAATATGAGAATCACCGCGCCGATCGTTGCGACAACAATCGCGCCCAGAAGTCCTCCGCCCATAGAGGCGCCCAAGGAACTGAACAGGAACCCCCCCAGCAGAGCCCCGAGAATGCCGACGACAATGTCGCCCACTACGCCGAAACCGCCGCCCTTCATCAGCTGACCTGCCAACCATCCGGCAATCAGTCCAACCAGGATAAACCAGACGAATTCCATGACACTCTCCCTTGCTACGTTGTTGGTTGTAATCCGCAGCGAAGGCGTGACGGTACGCCCGAGGGCGCGCGCATTACATGGCTGGGAAGCTTGATCGACGGTAGGCTCCGTCTTACCTACACGCAGCTCGTCAGGCCTTCTTACCGCAGACAGTGCAGGCGGCTGGCTCCCGGGATCAATCCATGTTCTGAGTGAAATATAGGCCCGGCTTCCCGTGCGGGTTCAGCCCCAGAGCTAACAGATTCCGCCCAGACCCCCACAAATGGACAATCGGCAGGCCGCTATGGCGGAAGTTACGCGCGAGGCTCACGAACTTCGGATTCAAATTCGCGGGGGTGTTTTCCCACTTGATAGGGAATGCGACGTGTAGGTTAAGGCCGCCGCGCTCAGATTCCGCTGCGTCTGACTCCGTAACATGGCTCTTGTCTACCCATGGCTGGTCAAACGCTCGCGGGCGAGCCGAGGTTAGGATCGCAGGGGTCGCGGGACGCAGGTTTAGCGCACTCGGAGCGGAATGGGCCGTCCGGGACGAACGAGCGGCCGCAAGAACTCGCGCCGTAGTGTCTGCAAGCGTCCCCGCGGAACACAAAGTTGATGTACACATGCCCGCCGCCGTGATGAGGACGGCCATGTTCGCCCGGCTAACACCCTTTTCTTCTCTGGTATGGCGTCTCACGCTTCGCTCCGTCGCTTCTGGCAGCACCTCTTTTTAGGAGGCTCCATTTGCTCACTTGATGCACTCTTAGGGCAGGTACAGGCTGCTGCGATCGTGTGTCGGCCATCGCCCACTGGGAAGCCCTCATTGGTCAGCCGCGTCAGTCGACCCTGATTGAGAGGCACTGTCGCTCCTACACGCATCGCCTAGGAATCGACCTACAAGCCCACCCCCGCGACCGAGGGCGAGCGCGACCCGTACAACAAGTGGTTTAGCGATCGGGTGGGTTCACGACACGGCGGCGACCGACAGCCACTATGAGACGTACATGCCTTTAATGAGCGCGTGCATAACCCTGAGTGATAGCTGACCGGACCCTGAGTGATAGCTGACCGGCCCTATATGGCAAATCGGCCCCAAGGTCGTGCGGCGCCATGCGCGCCATAGGAGATGCGTGATGGGCAAAGAAACGCCAGACGAAGATATTGGTCGCCCCGGTCCTTGGGGCGCCAATCGTTATCAGAAACCTGGAGACAGCGTGGACCAGTCCGTACTCACGCCGCCTGGGACTTCACCCAATTCCCACGACCCGGCTTCTACGCCAGTGACGCGCAAGGACTATGAATTTGAAGACGACGAAAGTAGCGGAGAAGGAAGTTCGGACCCTCCCGGAGGGGACGCAGGCTAGTCGTAAGCGCGGTTGAGTGCACGGGCATTAAGAGCGCCTTAATCACGGAGCTGACTCCGCAACAGGATCAGTGCACGGTGCGGATCTCGCCTTCGACCGCTTTAGCAACGAGTTTGGCGAAATCGACAGCCGACTCCGGGACGTCACGCTCAAAGTCCGCCCAAACCTCGGCGGCCTGAGGCTCAGTGATGCTCACAGCGCTAAAGGCGTATGCAACATGCCCGTCAGTGACGACATAGCAGCCGACCCTCGCTTCCGGATCGAAACACATTGCAATGCGGGCCTCCCGCTCGGCGAGAATGCGGCGAATGTCCGTTCCCGCCTTCACCGCCTCCAAGAGCTTCGACAGCTGCGCCTCATCGTCAAGCCGCGCACCGCCTGCGTACACCGTCACTTCATCATTCTCTTCCATGGCTTCATGCATATGGGCGCCCGACGTCCGTTCAAGCGCCGGTCCGGCAGCTGCCCCACGACCGGAGTTCAGGACGCACTGAGCCCCGTCGGGAGTTTGGACTGCGCCCAAGCGCGTAGCGGCGGTTGAGCGCCGCGGCTGAGCTCAAGTTCCTGCTGGAGACCGGCGCCATTGCGCTGCGGGACCCGTATCCGACGGGCAACCCCTGGTGTCATTCGTATCCGGAGGGCATTCCCGGGCGGCTCTCATTTTTTCTTGGCTCGCCGTTGAGCGAGCGCTGCGGAGTTAGCCTTCACTGCGGCGCGAATGAGCGCCTTGAAGGCCGGTTCATTCAACTTCTCCCCTTCCCGAAGGTCGATCGCACGCCGCGTATTTCCCTCAAGGCTTGAGTTGAAGAGCTTCTTCGGGTCGCTGAGGGAGGCCCCCCGAGCGAAGGTGAGCTTCACAACCTGCTTGTAGGATTCTCCCGTGCAGACGATGCCATCATGCGACCAGACGGGGGTTCCCCGCCATTTCCACTCCTCCAGGATTTCCGGGTCGGCGGCGTGGATGAGCTCACGGACATGGGCCAGGGCTTCGCCCCGCCAATCGCCCAGTTGTTCAATCCGCTGGGTGATACTCGCGGAGGCGGTCCCAACGTTCGGTCCACTTTTGGCGTTCATAGCTGCCCCGGATTCTACTAGGTTGTCTCCAAATGAGCCGCCCAAGACGGACTCGGGCAGGGAATGCGGAGCTCGCTCCGGCTCCTGCGGCGACCGATGGCCGGCGAGACACGCGACCCCGCCTGGGCGGTGGGCCTGAGGGGTCCGAGTCAGCCCGAAGTTGCCTGAGCCGGGGCATCGCTCGGCCGGGGATAGCGACGAACGCGCCTCTGATGCATGTGGTAGGACCGTGTGGCCTCGCAGTGCAGGCAGATGATGTTGATCACCGCGTCCGGCAGATCGAAAGGGTCACTGTCTGGGGCGCGTTGGGCGATGGCAACGACACTGTCGCACGAAACGCACATCCATGAGTCGTAGGTCTCCCCGACCGCGAGCTCATCGTCTCGGAGCGCTTCGAACGTCGGAGCGGCTGCATTAGGGTCTGGCACCACAGTACCTGTCGGCTGGTTGGGGATGAGCGGCTTGCGCCGCGCGCCATAAATTGGCCCGGCGCACATCAGAAATTCCTACAGAAATGATTCCTGGCACTCACGGTGCACTCTGATTGTCACCATGCAGGATCGTTGGTGGAAAAAGGATTCATACTCGGCTTCGGTCTGCTCAGTCGGACAACTTCAGAGTTCGCAGCGCTCGCCCGTGCCACAGCCTGCCCAAGGGCCACTAACGCCACTCGTGCCCAACCGCTGCGGCATCGGGGGCGCTGCGGAAATCCCGTGACCTGTGCGCGCGGCCCGGCGGCCATGTCCCACCTGCGCTGACAAGGACTGCCGCTAACACGCTACGCCGAGCCATCTGATCTGTCGATACGGCGGCGTACCGACTACATCGGTCAAACCGCCTACTTTTCGCCCGTTGAGCAAACGATCAGGTTATCCGTAGCCGTGAAAGACACCAGGCGGATCCCCCACAGGAGCCGCCGTGTCCATTCCCAGTGCCCGCGCTGCGAAGGCGAATCGCCTGCTTGCCGCGCTTCCCCGCGATGAGTTCGAACGCATCCTGCCAGATCTTCAGCTTAAGTCGGTGATCGTCCGGCAAGTGCTGCAGGCGCGTGATGCTCCGATTGAGAACGCCATATTCCTTCTTTCGGGTGTGGCCTCCATGATTTCGATGGGTGACTGCGGGGGCTCCATCGAGGTGGCCACGATTGGCTGTGAAGGCATGGTCGGCTTACCGCTGCTGCTCGGCGGAGAGAGCGCGGCGGGTGAGGTCTTCATACAGGTTCCGGGCGATGCCCTGGTCATGCCCGCGGCCCGATTCCACCACCATATGGAGCAACCGGCGCTCAGGCGAGTTCTCCTGTTATAGACACAGGCGCTTCTGACACAGATCGCGCAGTGCTCCGCCTGCAACAACCATCACCCCCTTGCGGGCCGTTGCGCCCGCTGGCTGCTGCAGACTCATGATCGTGTGCGGGGCGATGAATTTCCTCTCACGCACGACTTCCTGGGACTCATGCCGGGCGTGCGACGGGCGACCGTGACCGAGGCCGCGCAGACGCTGCAGGCGCGCGGACTTATCCGGTATCACCGGGGCGTGGTTAGCATCACCGACCGCGCCGGCCTGGAACGCGCCTCCTGTGAGTGCTACGAACTGATCGGGCGCGAATTCTCGCGTTTAATGAGGCTCGCCGGCCGCGCGCGCGCCGCTTGAGCGCGCAGGGCCGGCGCCGTAACTGGAACATGAACACAGAGCGGCGGTGCGCGCAGCGCCGCGTGGCTCTCGCCGCGGCCATCCCCCTCCGCCGGCGCAGGCGCAGCTCTTAGCCGCCCACCATGCTCCGCGGGTATGACGAGCAGTCGACAAAGTCGTTCCCCGCGGTGACACAAGACCTTAGATTGGGAACTCGGTAGGGCGCTGCCCGGCGAGCTTCGCTTTCCCCCGGCTCCCTGGACATGAGCGGTTTCCATGAAGCCTCGGCGACAACGTCTTTGCGCACAGGCAGCCACTGAAAGAGCACTGTCTTCGGACCGCGCTGGCGTAGGCGATTGGCGCCCTCCAAGGGGGTACGAGGCTTGTACAGAGACCCCCAGAGAGTAACGTCCGGTGATGTGCAACCCGTAAGGGATGTTCTTATGACCGCTACTCTGGACGCCCAAGGCCGGTCCATCCGCATTCCGGGTCCGGATCACCCGATTACGCTCGAGCGTAACCCCAACCGGGTTGTGGTTTCTGCCGCGGGACGCATCATTGCGGACACCCGTAAGGCACTGACGCTGCGTGAGGCGCGGTATCCGGCGGTCCTTTATATTCCGCGCGCCGACGTGAACATGAGTCTCCTTGAGCGCACGAGCCACGCGACCTACTGTCCCTACAAGGGCGAGTGCGTCTACTACGGAGTTCCGCTCGGCGGCGCGCGCTCGGTAAACGCTGCGTGGAGCTATGAGCACCCCTACCCGGCCGTCGCCGGCATTAGCGGGCATCTCGCGTTTTACGCAGACCGTGTCGATTCGATCGACGAACGGCAGACAGCCTGACAGCCGACAGAAATCGCCACCCCGGATGAAGACGGAGAGCCAGTGATGCCCGATCTTAAAGGTAAAACCGCTTTGGTCACTGGTGCCTCGCGGGGCTTGGGCCGCGCCAGCGCACTCGCGCTGGGCCGCGCCGGCGCGCAGGTGATCGTGCACTATGGCCAGGCGCAGGAGGAGGCTGCAGCGGTCGTCGCCGAGATCCGCCAAGCCGGTGGACAGGCCGAGATGCTCGCGGGGGATCTGCGCACTCCGGAAGCACCGCATGCGCTTGCGCGGCTCGTTCGCGATATTGTCCGGGACCGACTGGACATCCTGGTCGCCAACGCCGGAGTCGCGAAGTCCGCCACGCTCGAAGAAACCACGGTCGAAGACTTCGACAGGCTCTTCGCCGTAAACGTGCGTGCGCCCTACTTCCTGGTACAGCAACTGTTGCCGGCGTTGACGCGCGGTAGCAGCGTTGTTCTGGTCTCGTCTCTGGCCGCTCACGCAGCCGTGGGTGCCCTTTCGGCCTATGCGGCCACCAAGGGGGCCATCAGTACCCTGGTCAAACACTTTGCAGCAGCCCTGGGCGAACGTGGTGTTCGAGTCAATGCAGTCGCGCCTGGGGTCATAGAGACGGACATGTCGAGCTTTACCAAGACGGAGGCTGGACGCGGCATCGTGCTCGGCATACAGGCACTTAAGCGGATCGGACAGCCGACAGACATCGGCGATGTCGTCGCCTTTCTTGCCTCCGATGAGGCCCGCTGGATCAGCGGCGCGACGGTGCGCGTGGATGGGGGCTCGAAGCTCTGAGCCGGCCGTTCCTGGGCGGCACACCGATTCATGTGGTGTGCTCTGATCGCCTGCTAGAGCTCTGACCGTCACCGGCCCTCAAAAGCGGGCTATCGACGCGGTGGAGCAGAACTACCCGGAATGGCACTCAGTCATTGAGAGGGTGCACAACGCCAGCTTGGCAGGACGAGAGCGCCGCCCGAAGGCGGCGCTCATCGCCTAATCCCATTGATGCACGCGAAGAACGCGCTCACTAGCCGCCCGCTGCCCGCGCGCACCGCGCAGTCCTGCCCTATTTGGCGATTTTGCTGATCTTGGCGCCTTGCAGTGAGGCATCACCCATCAGGCCCTTCTCGCCGAATATGAATGCCAGCACCGGCTTTTTGAGCGTCTGACTGTCGTAGTCTCCACCGGCGCCCTTCTTCATCACGGCCACCGACGCGTCGGCGCCGATCGACCAGTCACCGCCGTTGACGAACTTGTCGCGTGCTTCTGGGGAGTTGAAGACAATCACTTCACTGTGACGCGACACACCAAGGGTTAAGCCAATCGAGGCTCCGGAGATCGCGTAGTAGCCGACGGTCTTGCCGTTCTGCTGCAACGCCCCATCGCCGTGCTCGCCCCCCAAGCCGGCTCCGGCCTTGGTAATTCGAGGGAAGACCAGCACCGCAGCCGCGTTCTGTACCAGGAACTTATTGTTGGGGGACAATGCGTAAAAGCTGGTCAGGGTAGCTGAAACCTGGCTATCGATCGCTGACGTGTCAGCAGCCAGCGCCGTTGTGCCGACGCATGCGACACCTGCGGCGATGATTCCCATGAACATGAGTGACTTTAACGATTTGACTTTCATTTGCTTGAATCTCCGAGGCTAACAAGGGACGAGAAACTAACACGGGTAACTTTTGGTCGCTCACAGAGTTTTGGCACTGCAACGCTGATGCTTCCGCATCTGATCTTTGCTCACCGAGCGCTCCTTAGGCTGTTGTTCTACTCGTTTGTATTCTCCGGTAACGATGTTTGAAAGAACCATCGTCAGGTGCGTGTTAGGAATGAACCGCCATTTAGCAACTCGCGCTCCTGCATGACAGACGCAGAGTTACTTGAGGCCTGGATCTCGAACACGGCCCAACTACGCAGTGGACACGCCAAACATACAGTTTGCCGCAAAATGCACCTCCATTATGTAACCAAGCTCGTACATTCCCTGTCAGAAGGGTCCGACGCGTCTTCGCGGATTCTGCGGAGCGCTAATACCCCGAGGCACGGTTACGCTGAAGCATGTCGGAATCGCCGCCACTGCCAGCTTCCGTAAGAGTTCGGCCACGCAGTTCCGTCGCCCTGGTCCTCCTCGTAACCGGTCTCGGCGGGGTACTGCTGTTTTTCGCGCAGGCCGCGTTCATCCCGATCGCACTTGCCGTGCTTTTCGCGCTGCTGCTCTCAAGCCCAGTTGAGGCACTGAATCGAGTAGGCGTGCCTCGCAGTCTGAGCGCAGTGCTGATCATCGTCCTTTTTTTGAGCCTTCTCGGCGGCACGGCCTACCTTCTGCGGACGCCGGCGCAGCAGTGGTTGGCCGGAGCGCCGCACGTAGCGTCCGTTGTTCAACAGAAGCTCGAACCCGCAACGCGAATACTGCAGCGCATTGACAGCGTGACTAATCGAGCGGGACACATCACCGACGCACCGACGAACAACTCGACAACGTCAAAAGCCACGCTGGCGGTCGCTCCTGCTGAGTCCGGCAGCGTTCTCGCCGCCACCCGCACCGCGGTGATCAGTGCCCTGACGGTAGTCATCTTGACATTGTTTCTGTTGGCCGCCGGATCCGCCGTTCTTGCGCGCACCTCAGCCTCGTTTGCTAGCGACACTCACGCCGCACATCTTCTGCAGATCATAAGAGCCGTGCGCCGCGAGGTTGGGCGCTACTACGCTACGATTGCTCTCATCAACTTCGGTCTGGGATTGTCGACCTTCTGCGCAATGTGGGCACTCGGAATGCCGAATCCCGTTCTGTGGGGCGTCATGGCCGGAGTGCTCAACTTCATTCCCTACATTGGATCGGCAACCACGTTATTGATCTTGACCGTCGTCGCGTTTGTGTCGTTCGACGGCCTGGGCCGGGTCCTCGCCGTCTCCGGCAGCTATCTTGCGTTGGCCACGATCGAGGGTCAGGTTATTCAACCTCTCCTGGTCGGACACCGCCTCGAATTGAACCCGATCATTGTGTTTTTGGCTCTGTGGTTCGGCGGTTGGTTTTGGGGTATTCCCGGAATCATTCTCGCGATTCCGAGTCTGGTCACTCTGAAAGTCGCGGCGGAGAACAGTGAACGCGGAAGAGCGCTCGTTGAATTCCTGAGTCCGGACGCCCGCCGGCTCAGGCCGCGGATGCTAAAGAGAAAACGCGCGGCCGCGGGAACCGCCGCCATTGCAAGATGAGGGGAGCTCGTGGCTTAACGCGAAAGCATTCACTCGGCCCAACTTTCTCGCGCCGCCTAGTGACATAACCTGCCACGCTGACGCTTAACTCGACGCTCCCAGAAACGGGTGCTATTTTCGTCGCAAGAACGACGCGGATCAACCGCGCAACAACAACGTCTTGGGGAGCAACTCATGAGTGCGATACAGCATGCGCGAACGATCACTTGTTTTCTGCTCTTAGCTGGTGCGATTTCCTGCGCGCCGATCGTTCAGGCGGTCGCGGCGAACGCGAGTTCGGCCATCGCGGTGACCACCTATCACTACAACGACCTGCGCACTGGCTGGAATAAAGAAGAGACGCGGCTCAGCGCCTCCGCGTTTCCGCCGAGCTTCGGCGTACTTGCCACGGTGCCACTCGATGATCAGGTAGATGCTCAGCCGCTTCTCGTGCCGGGCCAGATGATTGCCGGGAGCATTCACGATCTACTGTACGTCGTGACCGAAAACAACACTGTGTATGCGCTGGACGCTCAGACGGGCCAGATACTTGTTACTCGCAATCTCGGGGCGCCCGTGCCCACCCCGCTCGGGTGCGGAAACAACGGACCCAACGTTGGCATCACCAGCACGCCGGTGATTGACCTCGCCCGCCACCGTATGTACGTCATCGCCTATGTCAGCGGCAGTGGCGCTGCCCCCCAGTACGAACTGCACGCACTCGATCTGGTGACATTGGCCGATTCGGTGCCGGCGGTGGTAGTAGCGGCGGCCCAGAAGCTAAGCGACGGCTCCACGTTCGCTTTCAATGCCACCTACCAACGCCAGCGTCCAGCTTTGCTGGAACACGACGGCGTGATTTACGCGGGCTTTGGCAGCTTCTGTGACTTCGAGGCTAATCACTCCCGCGGCTGGGTGTTGGGGTGGAAAGCCGCGAATCTCGCGCCGCTCGCGAACGCTGAGCTGAACGATACGCAGGCCGCATCGCCCACGAGCTTTTTTCTCAGCTCGGTATGGATGTCGGGATTTGGACTTGCCGCCAACGGCAGCACGATTTTCTTCTCGACCGGTAATTCCGACTGCAATTTTTACGACTCGCCAGAGGACTGCCCTTCGCAGAGTACGTATGACGGCGTCACGAACATTCAGGAGAGCGTGGTAGGTTTGCGGCCGAACCTCGGCTCCCGCACCGGGGTATTTACCCCATCGAACGTTTTTCAGATGGATATCGACGACGCGGACCTCGGCGCGTCCGGTGTGATGCTACTTCCCACGCAGTCCGGCACTGCGGACCTCGCAGCCATTGTCTCCAAGGATGGCCGGCTGTTTCTGCTCGATCAGAATAACTTATCCACCGCTTTGGACATGGAGCAGCTGGGTAACGGTTGCTGGTGTGGCGCTTCCTACTATCGGGGGCACGACGGTGTTGGCCGCGTCGTAACCTCCGCTGGCGCACTGCAGACATGGCAGGTCTCTACTTCCCCAGCACCCCACTGGGTTCCGGAAACGACCACTTCCACCATTCCGTCCTCGGAACAGGATCCGGGATTTTTCACGGTGGTGACATCAAATGCCCGCAAAGCAGGATCGGCGATTATCTGGGGCGTGGGTCGGCCGACGTCAACTACGGGGCTGACCCTCTACGCATTCTCCGCCACGCCTACAAACGGCACCCTGAACCTCTTGTATTCTGCGCCCGCCGGCCAATGGCCCAACCTCGGCGGCAATGCCAACGTCGTGCCGATGGTGGCCAATGGCCTGGTTTACGTGGGGGGATACAAGACGCTAATGATCTTCGGTTCCAATGGCGCCGCCTCGAATGCGGCGCAAGTCATGGCGGCTGATGACAAACTAGTGCCGGGCCTCCGGCGGATCACCGGCACGCTACTCGAAGCGCGCGGTCCCCAGTTGATTCTGCTGACACGATTGAGCGACCACATCGCGGTGGATGCAAGTGCCGCCGCGGCTGCGCAACGCTCCGCTAAATTACGTGTAGGCGAGGCCTACACCATCATCGCTCCGGAAACGGTTAGCGGAAGTAGCATGCGGGCTACTTCCATCACGCGCGCCAAACCGGGACAAGGTGCATGGCCAACTGATCGGTGAGGGCAGGGAGAAGACTAATGCGGATCGAGAACGCCTCGTAAATGGCTTCTCGGTCGAGGGCCATGAGCTTAGTCGAGCCAATCAGCGAGTCCCTGTGCAGTGATCGACGCCGTGCGGCGAGTTCCCAGACAGGGATACAGGCAGCTATTCAGGCGTGCTCCCAGGATGGAGGGGGTTTACGGCGCCGGCGGTGCATCCGAATAGACGCCGAGGGAGATGTGTTTCCCGAGCTTCCGATCTGATAGCGGCTCGCGTTGCCAGAAGGTACGAGCCACGTTCGTCGTAGAGCTTATAACGGAAAGGCCCTCGACTGGCTCGAGGCTACGGCGGCATCATTGGTGCTGACGCCGCGCCCTGAAAGGGCCCGGTTCGCGGCACGGCACGTCCAGTGTGCTATTCGGTTCAGGAGTTTCCTGCCGCCTTCAACGGACTGTCAATCCGTTGGTAGGAGGCCGCCGGATGCGCGCGCGACTGGTCCCGGCCCCGCCGCGGCGGACATCGGAGCCGGCCGGGGGAGTCTCTCTTACGAGGAGCTCTTGCAGATGATCCCGCGGCCGAGCCCTCGACCCCGGGTTAGCCGACAACAGGGGCGCCCATTTCCACTTCTTGCCCGAGTCAACCTGTGGAAGCACTCTGAGCTATATCCCCTCGAGGGGCCTATAAGCGGTAAACTGAGGCCGCGACTCCTGTAAGGGCGAGTGATTTGTCATGAGCATGTCATTGCGCGATCAGCTGCTGCAGGCGGGCCTGGCGAATGAAAAGCAGTCCAAGGAAGCCGAGCGGCTAGTACGGCAACAACAGCGGGAGCGGCAGCAGCTACCGAAGGACAAGCGTGCCTTGGCCTCCAGCGGGCAACTCGCTGCACAGCAGGCCCAGTCTGCCAAAGCTGCGCGCGATCAACAGCTGAGCCGTCAAAGCGCCCAACAGGCGGACAAGAAAGCGCGCCAGGCGCAGATCGCGCAACTGATCGAACAGAACCGCTTGCCTCCGGCTCAGACTGAGGAGCGATACAATTTTGTCGATGGTAAAAAGATACGCCACATCCCGGCCGATCACGCGGTGCGTGAGCGGCTGCGTCGCGGCGAAATTGCGATTGTTCGCCGCAAGGGCGGCTATGAACTCGTGCCAGCGGGGACTGCGGCTCGCATTCGCGAGCGCGATGAGAACGCCATAGTCGTAGCTGGCGGCGCCCAAGACGCAGCGGCCACCGATGGCGTGCCCGACGACCTGATTTGGTGATATGTCTGCAGGGATAGCGCTCCGTTCTCAAGGCAGTCTTGCCGCGCGCGTCCGACCGCAGACCGTCCAAGGTCTCATCCGCACGCGCTCAACCTCGAAATGACCAAGCGTGAATATTAGTTTAGGCGGACTTTAGGAAACCACAGAATGCCGCAACCTGCATCCGAGAACGTCGACGCCATCATCATCGGCGCCGGGCACAATGGGCTCGCTGCCGCCGCATTTCTCGCGCGCAACCGAGTGCGCGTGCTGGTGCTGGAAAAGAACGATTATGTCGGCGGCATGGCGGGGTCGCGGGAAATCCTGACCGGCTGCCAGAATGATGTTGGCGCCACGTGCCTCTTCCCGCTGGCGAAGGAAGTCATCGACTTCTACGACTTCGAAGGCATGGGCGTTGAATACATCTCGCTGCCTGTGTTCGCCACCAATCTGACCGGCATGAACGCAAAGCCGCTCATGTTCCAGACCAACACCCGAAAGCAGCTCTGGTCGATCCTGCGGGATTTTGGGCCGGGCGCACTCCTCGGCTTCATGCGCATGATGAAGTTTTTCCAGTATCCGGCGAGGGTGATGAATCGCTTCACCGCGCGCCAGGCGCCGCACAGCCTTGAGGACCTCTTGGCAAACGCACCCGATGAAGCGCGCCGCGAACAGCTGCGCTTGGCCTTCACCGGTTCCGCGATGGATGTGATGGACCGCTTCTTCCCGGACAAGCAGAAACACATGGAGCTGCGCGCCAATCTTGCCTTTGCTGCGATCCAGTCGACCTACAAGGGCCCTTACACGCCGGGCTCGGCGATGTGTCTCGTATTCACCATGGCGCAAGAAGGCTCCGAGGGGCTCATGAAGCGCGTCAAAGGTGGGATCGGAAAGATGTCCGAGGCGCTCGCCCGTCAGGTTGAGCAGCACGGTGGCGAAGTCCGCTTGAAACAACCGGTGGCGCGCATTCTCATCGAGAACGGCACTGCGGTCGGCGTCGAGCTCAAGAATGGCTCCGTAATCGGCGCCCGAATGATCGTGTCAAACCTCGACAAGGTTGCCACTTTCGACCGACTCCTCGCCGGCTATACCCTGCCGCCAGCGACGCGAGAGAAAATCGATGCAATCGTGCATAAAGGGGCCTTTGTCCATATCTGCTTCAAACTGAATACCTTGCCGCCGTTTGCGCCCCGTTTCGCCCAGTTAAACCGCACGCCTTACGCGCATTTCGGTGGTGCCATGGTGTTCGAGCCGGAAGAGATGCAGAAGTGTTTCGACTTGTGCAAGGCGGGCAGCTTGCCGCCGCGCATTCCGATTGCCTATCAGTTCCCGACGCTCATGGACGAGACGCTGGCGCCCAAGGGCTTCCACATCGCCACTGCCTATGGCTTCTTTTACCCGTGCGACGCGCCGAAGGAGCAGCGCGGCGAAATCCGCGACCAGATCGCCGAGATGGTGATCAGGCAGATGGACGAGTATTTCCCGGGCTTCCGCGCCGCAATCGTTGCCAAGGCGGTGTTCGCGTCTGACCATTTTGCTGCCATGCATTGGGCGACCAACGGCGACTTCACACACGGCGTCATCCATCCCGAGCAAATGCTCGGCAACCGCACGCTTGTTGAAGGCACCGGGCACGCGACCCCGATCAATCGCCTGTTCTTGTGCGGAGCCTCCTGCCATCCAGGGCCCGGCGTCACCTTCCTACCGGGGTACAACTGCGGCAACGAGGTCCTGGCAGCGTGGAACACGCTGATGAGTGACTCGACGCCCGCGTCGCGGCCGCACCCCGATAATGCTGAACGTCAATATTGGACAGCGGCGGCTTCCTAGGAGGTCCGCTGTCGGGCTTGTGCTCGACACCCACCCACGCTCTTGTCGTTAGCGCAGACGGGCTGGCACGGGAAAGGTTCGGAATCCAACGACCGTAGGGCCACCACGCGATCAATGATAAAGACGTCCGCGGACTCCTCAGAAGCTGAGACCTTCCCACGGCCGCTCCATGTCCATGCGTTCCGTGACCGGGGGCATCGGATACTTGAGGCCGGTCGCACAGTTAAAAAGAACCACCTCGTCGCTGGGGCGTATCCGGCCCGCTCTGGCGGCCGCGAGATACGCGGCATAGGTTGCCGCCCCTTCCGGGCTCAGCAGCAACCCGTCGTGGGTGCCGACGTGACCGCGCGCCGCGTCGATCGCCTCATCGCTTACCGCAAGCGCGAATCCACCGCTCTCGCGCAATGCGCTAAGGATGAGGAAGTCTCCGAGTGCGCCCGGGACGCGGATACCGGAAGCGATCGTGTGCGCGCTCTCCCAGAAGGTTGCAGTCAGCGCACCTGAGTCGAAGGCACGGACGATCGGCGCGCAACCGCTCGCCTGGACCGCTACCAGTCGCGGCAGCGGACCGGAGATCCAGCCCAGCGCCAGCAGCTCCTGCCAGGCCTTCCACATGCCTATGAGCCCGGTACCTCCTCCGGTCGGATAGAACACGACGTCTGGCAGCCGCCAGTCGCCCTGGATCGCGAGCTCCAGGCCCATGGTCTTCTTACCCTCGATCCGGTACGGCTCCTTCAGCGTCGACATGTCAAACCAGCCGAACCGGCTTTTGCCGAGCTCTACCAGCTTGGCGCAGTCATTGATGAGACCGTTGACTCGCCACACCTTGGCGCCCTGCATCGCGATTTCGCTCAGGTTGATCTCCGGAGTGTCATCGGGGCAGAAGCAGAAAGCCTCCATGCCGGCGGCAGCGGCGTAGGCGGCCATGGCGGCCCCGGCGTTGCCGTTGGTCGGTATCGCGACGCGCTGCACGCCGAACGAACTGGCCATGGAGACCGCAAGACACAGACCGCGCGCCTTGAATGAGCCGGTGGGCAGGCGCCCTTCGTCTTTCACCAGTGGCGGCCGGAAGCCGCTGGGACGCTCGCTGCGGGGGATGGGGATCAGTGGCGTCTCGAGCTCGCCGAGGCTGATCACATGGGCTGCGTCGGGCACCGGCAGCAGCTCATGCCAGCGCCACATTCCTGGCGCGCGGGCAGCGATCGTCTCGCGCCGCACCTCGCGCGCGAGGCTCGCAAGGTCGTAACGCACGAGCAGGGGCTTCTTCGCCGCCGACAGGCCCTGCAGGCTGCCGATGTCGTAGCGTTCACCCGTGGCGCTGCACTCCAGATGGGTCGCGTAGGTATATCGCACTGCGTTTCCTTCTTCGCAATCGAGGAGCGGCCGTCGGTACCGCCCCGGCTCTATGGTACAAAGACGCGATGGTTGCCGACCCGCGCTCACGCAACACGTCGTCCCCGCTGGTGCGCGCCATCGGTCGCTGGAGCATGCTAGCACTGGCGCTCAACAGCATTCTCGGCAGCGGCATCTTCGGATTGCCATCGGCAGTCGCAGCGCTGGTGGGGAACGCCAGCACGCTCCTTGTGCTGGTGGGCGGAGCTGCCAGCGCGGTGATCATCGCCTGCTACGCGGAGCTCGCCTCTCAATTCACGACAAGCGGGGGCACCTACCTTTACGCGCGGCGTGCGTTCGGCCGCCTCACCGGACTACAGGTCGCGTGGCTCGCGCTTCTGAGCCGCCTCACCGCGTGCGCGGCTGCGGTCAACCTGCTGGTAGCCTACCTCGGCGAGTTCTGGCCGCAGGCCGCGCGGCCATTGCCGCGCGCCTCGGTCATTCTCGTCTTCGTCGGCACGCTCGCCGCCGTTAACGTGCGCGGCGTCCGCGCGGGCGCGCGGGTCAGCAATGCCGCCACCGCCGCGAAGATCTCGGCACTCGCACTGGTCTGCATCGCAGGCGCCCTCTACCTGTCGCGGCACGCTGCAGTTGTCCCGATCCCAGTCATCGCGAGTCCCGGGAGCTGGCTGGATGCGGTTCTGCTACTGCTGTTCGCGTTCGGCGGCTATGAGGCCGCCCTGAACCCGATGGGGGAAGCGCAGCACCCGCGCCGGGATGCCGCATTTGCCCTGTTCGTCGCCTTGGCCATTCTCGTGGTTCTGTACACGCTGATTCAGTGGATAGTCATGGGCGTCTTGCCAGACCCGGCTCACGACGAGCGACCCTTGGCCGCCGCCGCACGCGTCTTTTCGGGTGACTTTGGCGCCAGTTTCATTTCCACCGCGGCCCTGGTGTCGCTCTATGGTTATATCGGAGCCAACATGCTGACCGTCCCGCGCAGCATGTACGCGCTGGCCGAGGGCGGCGACTTCCCGTCCCATTTTGCCACCGTGCACTCCCGCTTCCGAACTCCGCATGTCGCAATCCTGGTGTTCGCGATGCTGGTTACGGGGTTCTCGCTGCTCGGAACATTCACCTGGAACGTGACGCTCTCAGCGGTGGCGCGTCTCTTCTACTACGGTGCCGCCTGCGCCGCGGTCCCGGTCCTGCGGGCCCGGCAGCCCGCGGCGGCGCTGTTTAGGGTGCCGGGCGGCCTGCTTGTGCCCATCCTCGGCGTAGCCATCTGCCTCACGCTGCTCACGCGTGTCGATTTCAGCAAGTCGTTGATCGTGCTCGGCACCGTCGCCATCGCGCTTGCAAACTGGCTCGCGGTGCGCCACAGGCGACCCGCCGCTGTCCAGCCGCGCTAGGGCTTGAAGGAGTCAAAATCACTGGCGTCGTGACGTTCGGGGAGCTGATCGGCCGGATCACCAAAGGTTCGGTTAACGCGCCGCCCTCTTTGCACAGCTGGCCGCTTGAGGATCAAGTCCGCCCAACGCTCGACATTTCGATACTTATCGACGCTGAGAAATTCCGCGGCACCGTATAGCCATCCTTTGGCCAAGCCGCCGTACCACGGGAATATCGCAATATCGGCGATGGTGTATTCATCTCCGGCGACGTATTCGCTCTGCGCAAGGCGCCGATCGAGTACGTCCAACTGGCGCTTGGCCTCCATCGCAAATCGATCGATGGCGTATTCGATCTTGGTCGGGGCATAGGCGTAGAAATGTCCAAATCCTCCGCCAAGATACGGCGCACTTCCCATCTGCCAAAAAAGCCACGACAGACACTCGGCACGCGCCGCGCGCTCTGCTGGCAGGTACGCGCCGAACTTCTCCGCGAGATACACGAGGATGGCGCCGGATTCAAACACGCGGACTGGGGTGGGGTCACTGCGGTCGAGCAGTGCCGGGATCTTGGAGTTCGGGTTGATGGCGACGAACCCGCTGCCGAATTGCTCGCCCTCGTTAATCCGAATGAGCCAAGCATCATATTCGGCTCCCGCGTGCCCCAGGGCCAACAGCTCCTCGAGCATGACGGTGACTTTGACCCCATTGGGGGTGGCCAGCGAGTAGAGCTGCAACGGGTGGCGCCCGACGGGAAGCTCTTTGTCGTGGGTTGGCCCGGCAACCGGCCGATTAATGTTCGCAAACTGACCACCGCTTGCTTTGTTCCATACCCACACCGGCGGTGGCGCGTACCTTGGCGAATCGGCCATGATCAAGTACCTATACGATTATTGAGACCCATCCGGGACGTTCCAGCCTAGCCGGCCGGGTCTGGGGTTTTCAAGGTCTCATTCAGTCGGTGCTTTGCCTACAGCAACTCCGGCGTCGCCTGTCTCCAGCCACAGCGGGCCGCGCCCCTCACCCTTTCTGACTGCCGAGGTACAGGGCCCGGCATCTCACGTCATTTGACCGGCCCGATGGCGTCTTCATCGCCTCCGTAAGCCTTTGGCGATCGATGGTCGCCGCGCGATTCGGGCCGCCAGATCATATACAGGTCACAGGGCATATAGAGAGAGCTGCCGATCGGAACCACGCCCTCGCAGAAACCTTCCGCGATCAGCCAACGCGATGCCGAGGGTTCCCCTCTTGAGCCCACTGCCCAGGTTGCCTCAGCTGCCACCGGCTCACCAAAATACCAACGCGCGCATCTCGATGCTCCGCCGAAGCGGTGCATTTGAGGCCATGCGGGGGTCATCAAAGGCTGTGTGAGCCGTCAGCCGCGCACAGCCGTCATCGGATGAGTCGAAGACTTTGAAAAGGGTCGCCTCGCTGCTGCGTTGACGGGGATACCAATACCAACGATGTCGGCTGCTAAAGGCGAACGTATAGATTTCGCCCTTCCAGTCCGGGTATACGAGGTCGCTTGGAATCAAATCCGCCGGCTTGATCGTCCTCGCATCGCAGAGCGCCAGCGACGCATTCTGAACCGGCGACCCGATGGGTCGCCAGAAATTGATGATTGCGAACCGCCGCTGCAACCGCCGCGCAGCCTCTTCAGGAGGCAAATGATTCAATACGCACTGCGGAGCCGAATCGAGTGTCTGATCATCGTGCACCTGGCCAACGGGCTCTCGCATGGCTGACAGGCCCGGCTCCGCGGTGCTGTCCCGCAGGGTGTGTTCAAAAATCACAACTTTCTGCGCCCGCGTGCGGATTCGAAGGACTTCTTCGACCTCCGGGTAATCGATGGCCCTCACCCGTGCGGGGTTCTGGAAGCAGCGCCACTCGCTCAGGCTGCTCATGTGAAACAGGAGCTCAAAACCGCTCCGATCGAGGTTCAATCCCCCCTGCGTCCGTGCGCTGTGAATGGTTACTACCCGTGGATCAAGCTCCCCGCCCCTGCGGGGAGCGCCTTTGGGCGGATCGACACCATAGTTGACGGGGCGTTCGCCCGCATTGCGCGTGTAGTTGAGAACCGCCTCCACCTCATCTGCTGGCAGGCGCGGATAGACGTCGCGACTTACAGCATTCATCACAACTTCTCCCGGTATGCACGCAAGTACAGTTCACCGAGCCATTCGCTGCCGGGTTGTCGGTGGGCATGCCAGTAAAGCGCGCCGGTGCACGGCGGGCGCATGTGCGGTAACGTCGTGACCGACGTGCCTGTCCACCGCTGGGGTGCCTTCTCCAGCACTGTTTTCACTGCGTCCCGAAGCCAGGAAGTAAGTGCGACAGGTGACGTTGAGCTGATGCCGACGCGCGCTTCGTTCACGCCGTCTTCGTGTTTGCCGTCACTCGTGGCTTCCATTTCTCTCCCCAAGTCATGTCCTTGCGATCGAAACGTGTCCGAACTGCGGTCGAGGCGTTTCCCAACCACGATGCACTATTGAGTCTTGAGCTCGCAGCGTCTAATGGCTGTTCGCACTATGAATATGTGCGCCGCGACATGGTGGGTTCCGTCGCCGCAATGACACCGCAATGTCACCGCTCCGGCACTCGGCAAGGAGGGGCGACAATCAGCTTCGGACCCTCAAGGTGCGACCACGGCAGGTACGATCACCGCCGCCTGCCGTCTCCCTACCATTTCGCATGCTCAAATAACTACCAGTTGTTGGCGATGACGCCGACACTCAGCGACACTACTTGCACGGGCGTCGCTGCTCGCGAATGTCCGCTATCGAATGCTCCGCGTTCGGTTCTGCGGACGTCCAGGACGCGGCGACCCACCCCTCCCTTGGCGAGCCAGACAACCCTTTGGCGGCGCAGATAGCGCGGTCTGTGATGGCTCGCCGATTCGTTACTCGAAACTACACTTAGGAAGATAACTGCAATGAAGACGGCTTGGGTTACCTCGGCATCTATTCTTCTCTGGGCCAGCTGCGTCTACGGCGCCGGATCGACACAGCTCGTAAAGTCGACTCCCGCGGATGGAAGCGTCGGCGCGAACCCAGCCAGCATCGTCCTGGAATTCTCCGAGCCCGTACATTTCTCGCGCGCGTTCCTTAAAAAGGATGGTGGTAAAGCGGAGGCGCTTCGTGACCTCCCGCAGAAGGATGCAACGACGCAAACGATACCGACGTCCGCGTTGTCACCCGGTCACTATGTCCTTCAATGGGAGGTTTTCACGGGGCACACAAGTATATTTAGCAGCCATATTCAATTCACGGTCTCCGCAGATCCCGTGGCGACGCCGCCGCCTTCCCCATAGGCCTGTTCGGCGCAGATCCCTTTGGCGCGTGCGCCGGGGCGATACGGTATCCGCACGCGTTGATGATGCGACCGCCAGGCCGGGGGCGGAGCGCCTCGGTCAACGTATCAGGCGCCCGGGATTGCCTGACCTCCTCCGTGACGCTACGCCTGGCAGGCGCACCCGAGCGCGAGCCGCCCGGACAGGAGCCTCAGCGGCTCAGCCGGTGCGTGGCTCTCATGCGCTCATACAGCCGAACAATGGTGCCGCTTGCGGTACGCTCGAACAGCGTCGGCACGAGCGCATGAATGACGCACGCAATCCCGCCGGCGATCATCGCCGCGCCGAAGCCCACGGCGCGGTGCTGATGTTGCCAGTAACTCTCGCCCAGAGTGCGGGGGTGCTCCAGAAAAGCGCGGTCCCAGAGAGAGCTCGTTTCCGGGGATGATGTTGGCGCGGCGGAAAATGAAGGCAGTCTGGCTTCCATGGGGCTCGCATCCTTAGGTTTCAGGCAACAGGCGGAACATAACGCTCCAGCAGTGACATTCCGGTCGCTGGTCGGGTGTGATTTGGTTGCCGCCGCTACGCGGCACTTCGGCGGGCTCGCCCTAAGCGCCGGCCGTCCGCCGGTCCAGCGGGGGACCGGGCCGCCCCACCGTTACGAGATTGTTATTGGCAGGCCACTGCATCGTCACCCGGGTCTGACTATCGTTTGTCATCGGGTTTCTACACCCTTTGATGGGGCAGTCCGTGTCCACCCATAGTTATCATTTCGCCCACCTCCGCGCCCACCCGGTCGCCCCTGCGGCCCGAGAGTCGCTGACCGCGCCCCTGCCTGCATTCAGGGAGCCCCGCTAGCCCCGATGAAGCCCCGTGTAACCGTCATCGTTGGCGCAGGATTCTGTGGAACGCTGCTGGCCGCGAATCTGCTGAGGCTGGGTTGCGGCCAGGCGCGGCGCATCGTCCTTGTCGACCAGGCGCAGATCGCGCGGGGGATGGCTTACCGGCGTCTGCGATATCCGTGGCTGCTCAATGTCGCCGCAGGACGCATGTCTGCCGATCCAGATGACCCGCTCGAATTCGTCAGATTCGCGAGCCGGTGGCAGGGGGATGTGTCTGCGGACGCGTTCCTGCCGCGCGAGCTGTACGGCGAGTACCTCGAGTCGTTGCTTACTGAAGCCGCGACTCGGGCGCCGCCGCAGGTCACGTTACAGCGTCTTTATGGACATGTGATCGCGCTCGAACGACTGGCGCGCGCGGAGGGATTCCAAGTGCACCTCGCCGATGCCCGTGTAATCCGCGCCGACGAGGTTGTCCTGGCTACGGGGAATCCGCCCCCCGGACCGCTGCCCGAGGAAGATCGCCTGCGTGGATCCTCACGCTACCTGCCCGATCCCTGGCAGGCCCCTCCGCACTTCAAGGCCGGGGAATCGGTGCTCATCGCCGGCACCGGCCTCACGATGGCCGACATCGTGCTCGCGGGCGTCCCCGGCGAGCGCCGGCGCGTGACCATCCACGCCGTCTCGCGGCATGGGCTGCTTCCGCTGCCCCAGACACCATTGTCGGCGTCGGTGCCTGATCGACACCAACCCGATCTTGGCCCGCTGCTGCGCGCGGCCTCGAGCTCACTCTCACGGCTGAGCCGGGCAGTAAGATCACTGTCGCAGGAGGCCGTTGAGGCAGGCGGGGACTGGCAGGCCGTGATTACCGCGGTCCGGGAGATCGCGCCTGCCTTGTGGCAGCGACTGCCCGCCGAGGAGCGTGACCGATTCAACCGCCATTTGAGGACCTATTGGGACGTCCATCGGCATCGACTTCCACGGGATCTGGGGAATGCGCTCCAGGAGTTGCGCCGGGACGGCCAGCTCCATGTGCACGCCGGGCGCATCCTGGGTCTGGAGCCCACCGGTAAGAAGGTTCGCGTGACGTTCCGTGTACGCGGCCAGTTCACTCCATCCACGCTCCTCGTGGATCGCGTGGTGAACTGCACGGGACCCAACTACGACCCGACACAAACCGACTCACGCCTGCTGCGATCCCTGCTTGCCCAAGGTGTGGCGCAGGCTGACCCCCTGAGACTCGGCCTGGTGACCGATGAGAGCAGTACGCTGATAAGTGCGAGGGGCTCCCCCTCCCGACACCTCTATTACATCGGTCCATTATTGCGAGCGAGCTACTGGGAAACCACGGCGGTGGCGGAGCTGCGTCAGTACGCACGACGACTCGCCCAGCACCTGTGCGTGGTCCGAAAAACCGCCCCGAGGTTTTCCGGATCCTGGCACCGGGAGACTCAGGCGGTGCAGCCTGGGCTCTAAAGCCTCGCGGAGAAATGAGATAAATTCAAGAAGACGTCGGAACGACTCAACGACGCAGATACTCGGGAGTTCTTCGCGATCCCAGAACGACAGAATGGTGTTGACCATACCCATGGTCGGCATCGCGCGGTCCTGCGGATCGCGCGATCGTCCGGCTGCGCACCTCAGAGGCTGACACCGGCGTGCCGCCCTGCTCTCCCGTTGACATCAAGAAAGCGATTCGGCCAGGGCGAACATGGGTCGGCGGCGGCCGTGGAACCACTCCCCAATGAATGACGTGTCGCCCGCGCACTCGGTCCGCCGCCCGAACGCTCCCGAACATCCCGTGCTGTCGGGAGTGCAACTCGGGGCATTCGCGTTCCTTGGTCTGTCATGGGGCGCCTTCAACATCCCGCTACAGATTTACCTGCCCACGTTCTATGCCGCGACGGTCGGCCTCAGCCTAAGGAGCGTCGGAGTCGTCTTCCTCGTTGCACGCTTGTGGGGCGCACTGAGTGATCCGCTGGTCGGCTGGGCCTCAGACCTTACCCACTCGCGCTGGGGTCGCCGCAAGCCCTGGATTTTGGGCGGGGGACTACTCTTTCTCATCAGTCTGCTGACGACCTTCTCACCGCCCACAGGCGTGGGGCCCGGTTGGCTGCTGCTGAGCCTTCTGGGTCTTTGCCTCGGCTGGACGGCGACCTCCACCCCTCATGTCGCGTGGGGCGGTGAGCTATCTGCAGAGCCGCGCCAGCGCGCCCGGATACAGGCTTACATCCAGACCGCAGCCTCCGCGGGGATTTTCGCAGTGCTGCTACTGCCCGCGCTGCTGGATCTGACTCACACAGGCAACGGGCGTCTGCGGGTGCAGCTCATGGGAGCCTTTGTCGCGGTAACACTGGCGATCGGGCTAACCTTGATCGCGCTCAGGTTTCGTGAGGGGGCGATTGCGCCGCGTGCCCCGGGACTGCCCCATTGGCGCACCGGCGCCCGTAATGTACTCACCGATCGCCTGCTGTGGCGGATCGTGGCCTCAGACTTCTGCGTCACCCTGGGCCAGGGTGCGCGCGGCGCGGTATTCGTGTTCTTCGTGACGCAATACGTACGTCTTGCGAACCCCAGCCTCTTGCTTCTCCTGCAGTACGCGATCGGTATTTTCGCATCCCCGCTATGGGCGCAGGTCAGCTACCGGTTGGGGCGTGCCCGCACACTCATCGCCGCGGAACTGATCCAGGTTGTCATCAACCTCCTGTTACTCCTGGTAAGTCCGCAGCGGGTGCCGTTGCTGGTTGCACTGGTCGTCGCCCAGGGATTGGCTCAGGGATCGGGCAACCTGATGCTGCGCGCCATGATCTACGATGTGGCCGATCGGCACCGCGAGTCGTCGGGAGCTGAGCGTGCAGGTCTCTTTTCATCCATCTTCAACGTCACGACCAATGCCGCGATGGCGCTGTCGGTGGGAGCCGCCTTCCTTTTTCTCGGCCAGTACGGGTTTCACCCGGGAGGCTCCAATGATGCAAGCGCACTGCGCGCGCTTGCGGTGTTCTTTGCGCTCGCTCCTGCCCTGGGGCACCTGCTTTCCGCGGCCCTGATCATGGGAATCCCCATCAGCGACCGACGCGCGGCGGTGGCCGCCTCCTAACCGGCGGCGGCAGCGAGATCGATCGGATCAATCCATCGGACGGCCTGGGCAGACAGTCCCGTGGCGCGCGCTGACTCAAGCAGGAGCAAATCGATCTCACGGATGCAGAGCTGCAACTGCTCGACGTGCTCGCGCGTATTGTCCTCGTCGGTGCTGCCTCCATCGAGAAGACGTAACACCTTCACCTCACCGGACTTCAGGCCTTTGAGTTGGCTGCTGAGCCTTTTTCGAAGGCCATTCAGTCGTTCGAGAGTGACCAGTGAGCGTGCGGTGTCCGCCTGCGCCCGACGAATTGCTTCAGCCATTACAAAGGCTCCCTCAAGGGCACCGAATGAGAAGCGCGTTCGCGGGACGCGGCTACTTCCGGGTCGTCAGCCGGACAGACAGGTTCCGTTATGGCGATCTCGCCGCCACAGAATCCTTCGGAGACTTCCCAGCACGGCGTTCTCTGCATGGTAAACCCCGGTAAGGGCATGCATCACCAGAACACCAGGGCCCGCACCTCGACACTCCGTCGCGCAGGGGCTGCCGCGACGTCCGGCGTCTCCGGCAGGTCAAAGGCGGTGTGCGCGGTGAGCCGCGCCCGTCCATCTGTGGCGGAGTCGTAGACCTTGAGAAGCGTCGCCTCGTGAGGGGACTGCTGCGGATACCAGTACCAGCGGTGGCGGGGACTATAGGCAAAAGCGTAAGTCTCGCCGATCCAATCCGGGTACACCAGATCACTCGGGATGAGATCATCGGTCTTGATGGTGCGCGCATCGCAGATGCCGAGCGGTGCCCGCTGCACGCGCCCGCCGACGGGACGCCAGAAGTTGATGATGGCGAAGCGTCGCTCAAGACGCCAGGCCGCCTCCTCCGCAGACAGGTGCTTTTGAACCCGACCCGGCGCCGAACGGAATGTCTGGTCATCGTGCACGCGGCGCACCGGTTCGCGCAGGGCGGCCCGTCCCGGGAGCGCGGTGCTGTCACGCAGCGTGTGATCGAATATCACCACCTTACTGGCGCCCGTACGACGCTTCAGCGCTGCAGCAACCTCCGGATAGTCGACGCTCTTCACGATCTCGGCATCGTTAAAAGCCTCCCAGTCCCCGAGAGAGCTTTCGTGCGCGATCAGCTCGAAGCCGCTGCGATCAAGCCCGAGCCCGAATGTACGGCGCCCGTCATAAACCGTGACCGCCCGGAAGTCGATCTCCCCGCTGCTGCGTGGTACCCCATCTGGTGGGTCGTAGGTGTAGTTCACCGGCCGGATGGCGCTCCGACGCGTATAGCTGAGCGTGGTCTCGATATCTGTCAGCAATGAGCTCTCGAGCTCCTTGAGGGCAATGCTCATTAGAACGACTCCTTATAGGGGCGCAGGTCCAGCTCGTGGGTCCAGGCGCTGCGGTGCTGCCGGTGGAGGTGCCAATAGGTCTCGGCGATGGCCTCGGGGTTCAGGAGACCGTCGACCCCAGCCGCTTGGACGAGGTGAGGCGCGGCGGTTCGCAAGCGCTCGCCGTCGATGCCGCCGTCAACAATCACGTGAGCCACATGTACGCCCTGAGGCCCGTACTCTCGGGCGAAGCTTTGCGCGACCGAGCGCAAGCCCGCCTTCGCGGCGGCGAATGCCACAAAGGGGCCACGTCCACGGAGCGACGCGGTGGCGCCTGTGAAGAGTAATGTCCCGCCCCCGGCTGCGATCAGGCGCGGAACCGCTGCGCGTGCGAAGAGAAAGCCGGCGAGCGTGCTGCCACGCCAGGTGCTCTCGAATTGCTCCGGGGTGATCTCGAGCGGCGTTCCGCGCACCGCATTACCGGCGTTGAAGATCGCCACGCGCAATGCGCCGGTGGGAAGCTCCGAAACGAGGCGGGCGACATCCTGCGCGTTACTCACATCGCCGGGCAAAGCGTGGGCGGCGACGCCGTCCCGGCTGATCTCAGCGGCAACGCTGCGAATCCGGTCTGCGTTGCGGCCGCTCAGCGCGACGAGCAGCCCTCCCTGCGAGAAGCGGCGGCCGAGCGCCGCTCCCAGCCCAGTCGTCGCACCCACTCCCGCTATCCAAGCCACTCCGTTCTCAGAGTGATCGCTGCGCCGGGGAGGTGTGCTCTCGAATGCCATACGGTGTCCAGTGCCTCTTCACCCTAACGCACCGCGACGACCGCGCCAACTTCGTTTTGCCCATGAGCTTATGCCGCTCCGTCGCCGCTCGACAGTGCGATTTGCGCCGCCGGCGTGGCTGGACTCGCGTAAGTTTGGGGTACGCGGATCTTCAGACACCCGGCTCGTGGCGACCGCGCGCGGACGCGCGAGGTCGGCTAATTACAAACAAGCGCCGTGAGCCTCATGCCCAGAACTTCTTTGCCAACGCGGACCGGCCCGGCCAAAACTCTGTCGGACGCGATTGTTTGCGGAGGTAGGCGATGCAACTTTGGGTTGAGTGGCAGCACGAGGTGTTACGCCTGCTGCGTCAGGAGTTGGCCGAGGCACTGCATCAGATCTCGCTCGATGATGTCGAATGGTCAGCATGGGAGCGCTACTTCCACGCAGGACACTCGCCCAAGGCAGCGGTCGATCGGGCTTTCGAAAGAGCGCTCTGATGGCCGCAGCCTTGCTCCGTCCGGGGTCGAGCTGCTCAGCGGGCTTCAGGGGATCACCTGAGGATCACCCCCACCAACCGCGATCTGTCCGTTGTCCAAGGGTCGGAATCCCTGGTCGCGACCAAGCTGAGGAGTATTGCGGATAGGACATGATGCCGAGCAACTCGTTACCCCGGCGCGTGCCCCGAGCAGACCCTGGGCGGTGAGGCGAGCATTGCGTAGTCTAACCGGGCTGTTTCCCCCAAAGGCACCCGACCCTTCGCGCCGAACTCTTCGCAAGCGGCGCAATGACCGGTATCGCGCTGCCCTTATGTACCGCAGTCCGAATCAACGAACACATTTACGGTGTCGCCGTCACTGACCCCAGGCCTGTCACGATGCCCGCACCGGCGCATGTCTTTGCCGATGGTAGTCGCAGTCCAGGACAAATGACCTTCACCCGATGCATCCGCGACGATGAGGATGGACATTGACGCAAACCCATTTATCGTCTCGCTCGACAAAACCCGTGCCGGAGGGCTGCCATTAAGGTCATAGACGGTTACCAGCAGATTCCTCGTCGTGTTGTTATTGATGGTGACATTGACGCCATCGTCGCCGATAGCTGAAGCGCTCAACGTCGTCATTAAGCAAATTATGAAACCAGCGGTTACCTGTCTGAATCCTCTCATCGTGGAGACCTTCTTAGAAAGACGAGGGTGGATAGGAGACTGTCAGCCGACCATCATTATGACGCGGATTCAACCCGCCGTTCTGCACAACGGGCGCGAAGTATGCCCCCCGCCCGAGGTCTTGGACCGGCCGCGGTCTGCTGTCCATTGCACGTCGCATCGTGCTCGTCTTCGGCGTAGCCATTCAGGCACACCCAACGCATACGGTGGACCCGACCCGCCCAGACGCTTAGATTAAGCCGCCGCAGCCGTAGGGCCCGCCGCAGGTCCGGGCTCATCTTGGGCGGCAAGCTAGAAACCGCGTCGCACGCCGTTGAAACCCGTGGAGTTCGGTCCCATCTTCCCCGCTATACGTCCACCGCACCCGAACCCCTGTCGCACCGTCCGAATGTCACTCCGTCGTTCCCTGCTTCTGCCCGCGCTGATCTTGGGATTTCTTCACTCATACATCGGCTGGCGTATCCTCCCGGCTATGCCCGTGGGGGCGCACTCACCGCTGGCAGGCGCCATCGTCCTGGCAGCCTCGTGCGGTTTGCTCTTGCTCGGTCTGGCAGCTCGATCCACTGTACGTAAGCCTTGGTCGGATCGCATCTTCGCTGCTGCACTTTTCACGGCGGGCCTCTTTTCCTCTTTGCTGGTGCTCACCATTCTGCGTGACGTCGTGCTGCTGGCGGCCTGGCTACCATTGTCGACAGCGCACCTGCGGCTGCTCGAGACCGCATCCGCAATGCTCGTGATAGCACTCACGGTATTTGCCACTGTGGTCGGATATGCGAACGCGCGCCGCCGTGCCCGCGTGGAGCACGTTGAGATTCCGCTGCCCAATCTGCCTGCCGGCCTGAACGGATTCACGATTGCGCAGATCAGTGATATCCACGTGGGTACCACCATAAAGCGCGGATACGTCGATGCGATCGTCGATGCGGTAAACGCGCTCAACGCGGACCTCATCGCGGTGACGGGTGATCTGGTGGATGGTGCGGTGCGGGATCTGGCGACGCACACTGCGCCCCTGGCCCGATTAGCGGCGCGCCACGGTACATTCTTCGTGACCGGGAACCATGAGTACTACTCAGGAGAGGCTACCTGGACCGCAGAGCTTAGGCGGCTGGGTCTGCGGGTTCTGAAGAATGAGCATGTCGTCCTTGAGCATCGGGGCGTCCCACTGGTGATCGCCGGTGTCACCGACTATGGCGCCCATCACTTCGACGGCGCACAACGAAGTGATCCGGTTGCGGCCGTCGCTGGCGCGCCAGCGAATGCGGGGGCGAGGATACTGCTGGCGCACCAGCCACGCTCCGCTGCTGCGGCGGCTGGGGCAGGTTTCGATTTGCAGCTTTCCGGTCATACCCACGGCGGCCAGTTCTGGCCATGGACCCTGTTCGTACGGTTTCAGCAACCCTTTACGGCAGGGTTGCACCGTCTCAACAATCTCAGGATCTATATCAGTCGCGGAACCGGATACTGGGGACCGCCCAATCGATTCGGAGTCCCCTCTGAGATAACTCTGTTGCGGCTCATTCGCGCAAGACCCGCAGATGCATCTGGCGCATTCGCATCAGGCGGACGAGATCTCGCGCAGGCGTTCGAAAACTCCCACTGAAGCTCAGCCATCCTCCGGCGCCTCGAGGCGAGCATCGGCTGGTGCATCGAACTGAAACGTTCGGCCCCGGGGAGGAGCCGCCCTGGTGAGGATCGCGCCGCGCAATCGGTTCACTCGCGAGCAACGCCTTCGTGCGTCTCCAGCGAACGCGCTCGCCAGGGTGACGGACCTCGGGAGCATAGAGCGGTCACGCCGACGCGCAGTACTTCGCGCACTTGCGAGGCGCCGCTGCCGGTCAGCGGCCCGATGGTGAGCCGAAAGGACGATTCTGGATCTGGCCGCGCCTTCGCGGCGGCGCCCTATGCGGCGACTGAGGCCACCCGGCGTCGCGGCCACAACATGACCCCGGCAAGTCCCATCAGAGCGAGCAGCAACGTGCCCGGCTCCGGCACCGCAGTGCTTCCGGTTCCAGGGCCCGTTCCGGTCCCGGTCCCGGTCCCGGTTCCAGTTCCGGTCCCAGTTCCCGTCCCGGTGCCGGCTGGTGGAGTCACGTTCGCGCTGAATACCAGGTAGTAGCCGGGGTGCGTGGCAAGCCAACTCGGGTCGATTTCAATCACCGGATCGGCACTTGCGGAGAACATGCCGCTGCCTTCGAAGGCGGTCCCTCCCGCCACTATCCCGACTTCCGAGCCGTAGTTAAGAGTGGTGGAAGTCTCGGCGACGGAGTGTGTGGTGAACGGCGCGTCTGTGATCAAAAGGCCCTGCGAAGTGGCCCTCTCGTCATTTGCCGGCACACCTTGAACGTAATCGTTGCTGGTGCAGGTACCCCCGTTGCAGCCCGTCCCGATGTTCACCTTGCCCTGCTGTACGCCGTTGAGCGACCACTCCACGTAGGCATCAGCGCTTGCCTCTGAGACACCGGCAGCCGTCGCGCCGACCAACGCGGAAATGGTTACAGGCACACTCACATTGGCATTCGGGCCGACCGCCGCAAAGTAGTAATACACCTGCGCGTTGGCGCTCGCCTCTGCGTCGTAGTAGTTACCCGTATCGCTGGTGGGGATTATCGACTGGCCGCCTACACTTGCGGACAGACCAGCGCTAACCGCGGCGGAGCTGGCCGCGCTGCCGTAACCTCCGCCCACGCCGGTTGTGTTCCCCGTCGCCTGGCCGAAAGCTTCAACGTTTTGGCCGCCCTCCACGAAGTACTCGGGAGTTGCAGACGGCACATATTGTGCCCACGCCGCAGTCGAGAGCGGTCCCAGCGCTAGCAAGCCCGCGAACGCAGCAACGACAGCTGACGAGAATTTTGACATGTGACCCGCTCCCCAACGTGGTCAGCGACGCTAACACGTGGCCTTAGGTGCCGCAATGCGGCTCGCGAGTCACTGTGGTCGCGCGCCGGCCCAGGGTCACTGACTCACCGCACGACAACTCCTCGCTGGCACCGAACGCCGGCGGGTTATGTGAAATGCTGGTTCGAAATCACAACCTCCACCCACTTCGGGGTTGCAAGCCAAGCAACCCCGTGGCGCGAAACACCGCCCATTTTCGCGGCGCAGTTGCGGCCTCGACCTTCGCCGGCGTCTCGCGAAATCGATTGGTCTCGATTGGGCCCCCGCAGCGCTTATGGTGCGGCGCGACACCCTGAAACTATTGAGGCAGAGCGGGCACTTGACCTCCCCCGATCATAAAGGTCGCCCACGAAGAGCATGGGGATGCCGTGCGCCGAAAGACACGCTGCCAGCGGCCTCCCGATCGCCGGAGTTGCGACAGAGAATTGTCTGATCGCCGCAACGAACACCCGCCTCATGACAGTGCTCGATGCCGGCTCGATGGGGTCCAGAATTTTTTTTGGCTTCTGCGGTGATTGCGCGCGAGCGGACACCTCCGAATCTTGTCCGTGCCGGGCCGATTCCATAGAGTTCCGCGTTCGCAACGGCGGCAGCCGCGGGATGGCTCTCTAGCGCGCGCAAGGGTTCGGCGGCTCTCTCCCAGGGTCGGAATGGCACTGGTCTATTGCCGTTCAAACACGAGGATATTTGGCTCGTCTCGACCTACGGTGTGTATGGTCACAGTCAACGCATTGCGATCGGAGGAAAGCTCGACCTGCTGAGTGTCGTAGACGTTGCCGTCGCTCCTTTTGTCCGTCAGCTCCAGTGTGTGCTCATCTAGGCGGCGTACCGAAGACGCTGCGAGTACGGCTGCGTCCGGGCCTATATTCGGATAATCCTTACCATTCAGTTTCATCTTCCTCGTAAGCTGTGAAGAAGGATTGGCGATGGAAAGGCCATCTTCCTTGTACGGCCGGATTTGAAGGACATAGACGAACTTCACTACCGCGCTCGTGCTAACCCACGTGCCTGCGAAACCGGACCCCTGCCCCTTCCTGTGATACACGTAGTCCACGGTGGAGGAAGTTCCGTCGGGCGCAATTTCGTTGAAATTATCGGTGAGCATATTCGCGTCTTTGGACAGCTCCCAGTTCGCGATGAGGAGCGTGCGACCGTCTTTCTTGCGGATAACCTTCCAGGCATCAGGCCGCTCGACGCTAACCGACAACGTCGTCCCGGAAATGCCGGATTGATCTGTCCCATCAATGACTATCGTCTCAGAGCCGCCTACCCCAAAATTAAAGGCGTACTTATTGGGGTCGAGTCTCTCGACCCGCATCACATCCGTGACTTTGCTTCGGGATGGGTCAAGCTTCCAATCACCGACGAAGGGACTGTCCGCGGCCCATGCTGCATCGGGTGCCAGGCCGCGCGAAATCGCTGCAAAGCCGATCGCCAGAAACGTCAGACGGGTCGACTTCATTTCTTAGCGTCCTTTTTTGCAGAGGAACAATACACAAGGATCGTCGACGCAGTTTTGACGCGGGCGAGGACATCGGCTCGACGACACGAAGGCCGGCCGGGCGAGCCCAAGGGTCTGCCTTAGCTTCGAAACGCTCAGAAGGATTTCGCTGAATTGATGAACCCTACCCAAGCAATCGGAGTTACATCCGGACCCAGCAGACGGCTCGGCCTCGGTAGCCGCACTCTGTGAGCGTAAGAGCTTCAGACAGATTTGTCCGACACCGTGCTTACTTCGCGCGGTGGAAGGCATACATTGTGCGACGAAGCGTGCCTCAGCTAGTGTCGCGCTGCGACGCAGTCCGGGCTTCGCACGTCACATCGGCTCGGAGGATCTCGACTTGGGCGCTGCGTTGCGCCTTCTTTTCGCTACAGAATTGCTGAAGTAGCCCGCGATTCCGCCCGCGGCGCCAATCAGAAAGGCGACTAGAACTCCCTCGGAGATTGGGAAACGTGCGGCCCGCGCGAGCATCCAGAGAAGCAAAATCAGCGCCCAAAGTCCGAGGGCTACGAAGACAGTCCGTACAACAATTTCTAGCATTCAATACGTCTTTACAAAGGGTTATTCACGCCTTTGGCGACTAACTGGAGCACGGAAGGACGCTCTGGGACGGGCGAATCGGATTCCGGAAAAGGCTTGGGTCGCCGGAACTTCGACTTCCGACTCGTCTTCCTTTCGCGCAGCACTCCGTCAAATACGCCCTCAGTCAAGGCGCGCCCGCGCGGCGACCGCGGGCAGGTCGTCCTCGTCGTTTAGCGGCACACACCAGCCTGCTGTTCCGGGGGCGGAGCAGCAGAACCGCACCCGCATTGCGGGCGGTGATGCAGTGGTGCTTACTCGTAATGAGCGGTGAGTAGATAGAGCTCCCTGAAGACCTCGACATCGTGGGGCGTCAGAAGCCGCCTGCGCATTGCGCTTGCGCGGTCGCGGGAATGCGAGACCGTTCGGGATGCTTGCAATGAATGGACTCAAGGATCGCGAGCATAGGCCTCCTCCCTAGTTTTTGCTCGGAAAAGACGAATTATAAAACCGCTAGATGTATCTAGCAGTAAGCGCTTTTCAATGCCATTCGCAGGGGACGTCCTACGCCCGGCTGATATCGGGGCTGCGCGGGCGCAGCTGACCCTCGTGTCGTGCGACAATGGCTGGGCAATGCAGTCGCGAGACACGTCAGCCCCTCAAGGAAGTCGCGTTGATCATCGAATTCTCCTTAGCGAATGAGAATGCCAGGGCCCAGTTTGTTTCCCAATGCGGATTGCGGACTAGCGGTCTAAATTCCTCACGCCATAGTTGCTACAGATCTTCGAGGCGACTGCAGCCATGAGATCGTTCAGGCGGATTGGCGCCGCCCTGCCACTCGCGGGCGCAGCCACACCATTCCGACCTCTCCCGTTCCGTGCATGCGTTGTCTACAAGTCCGATCGTTTGCAACGCTCCGAGTACACCGGCGCTGAGAGTGTGAAAACCCGTGGCGATTCTTAATGTCCACCACCGCACGAGCTACCATTATTCGCAGCCCGTGGAGTTCGGCGAACACCGGCTAATGTCCCGGCCCCGCGACAGCCATGATCTGCGGCTCATTGACACGACGCTCCTCATCGAGCCGCCCCCGAGGGCACTGCGATGGATCCACGATGTTTTTGGCAATTCCATCGCAATTGTGACTTTCGACCGGTCGGCGGATACGCTCACATTCGAATCCACCTTTCGGGCGCAACACTATCCGGTGGTCTCGGAGGAAATTGCGATCGAGCCCTACGCCTCACGCTTTCCCTTCAGCTACTCCGCGGACGACGCGTTGGACTTGGGGCGGTCGAAGGAGCGCGTCTATCCGGATCTGGAGCACAGGATTGACCACTGGGTAAAGGACGTGCTGGACCACACACATGGGGGAGGCACGTTCGAAACGCTGGTGGCGATGACCTCGTCGATCAGGGAGCAGTTTCAGTATGTTGTGCGTGAACAGGAAGGCGTGCAGTCGCCGCTCGAGACGCTCGCGCTACGTAGTGGCAGCTGTCGGGACTTCGCGGTTTTCATGATGGAGGCGGCGCGCGGCCTCGGCCTAGGGGCGCGCTTCGTGTCGGGTTACCTCTACGATGAGCGCCTCGTTGGTGCGGCAAGCGGCATGGTCGGCACCGGTGCAACGCACGCATGGCTGCAGGTCTACCTGCCCGGTGCAGGTTGGGTGGAGTTTGATCCGACTAATGCCCTCGTCGGCGGCCGCAATCTCATTCGCGTTGCAGTGGCACGCGACGCGGCGCAGGCGGTGCCGGTGGTGGGCAGCTTCAATGGTCCCGCGGGATCTTTCCTATCGCTGTCAGTGAATGTGACTGTGACTACTGAGTAAGTGAGTCCACCGTCACGGACACCGAAAGCTCGTGCTTGGCACCGCCCAGGATCACCCCGTGTAGCGGCGAGACGTCGCCAAAATCGCGGCCCCAGGCGACCGCGATATGATCCGTGCCCACCCGTACATCGTTCGTGGGATCGAATTCGAGCCAGCCAAGGGGTGGAGCGTAGACCGCCACCCATGCGTGCGAGGCGCCTGATCCGATCCCAGGCGACCCGCCCGCCGCGGCCCCGCCCATCGGCCCGGCTCGCAGATATCCGCTAACGTAGCGCGCGGCCAGTCCTCGCGATCGCAAGCACGCGATCATGAGATGAGCAAAGTCCTGGCAGACGCCACGGCGCTTCTTCAGCACCTCACGTACCGGCGTGCCGACGGCGGTTTCCCCGGGCGCGTATGTCAGGTCCCGGTACAGCTTCACCATGAGTGCATCGGCGCACACGAGAATCGGACCCCCAGCCGGAAAGCATTCGGCTGCGTAGTCGGTGAACTCCTCCTTCACCCGCACGTAGGGCGATTCATGGCGAAAGCGCGAGGCCTCTAGATTCTCGCGCGTCGGCCACGCACCGTGATACGCAAGATCGGCGCAGATTCGTTCCCACGACACGCTGTGATCGGCCAATATCTTCGGCCGTTCGTGTACGTCGACCTCCATCTGCGTCACTACCTCGAGCCGGCGATGGGGCTGCTCAAATTCGAGACGCGTTACAGCATTGCCGAAGGCGTCGATCTCGTCACGCCGAAGAAAGGTTGCAGGTTCTACGCTGATCTTGTGTTCCAGGCATTGCTGGAACGGCGCCGGACGCGGGACAAGATGCAGTATGTGGTGGGCATGCAGCACGTCACTGGCGTACTCGTAAGCCGTTTTGTGATGGATGCTATAGTGCATGCTCTCGCTCACGTCCAAACCGACTGCGAATCCCAGGTGTGTGAAAAGTGGCGCATCGAGAGGCGGTCCGAGAGTTTCGCGGCGGCAACGTGCAGTGCCCTGAGTCCTGCCGCCAGCGTTTGCCGCGCCGCCTGCGCTTCGTCGCCCTCACCCTCGAGTGTCAGCAACTCGGCATCCGTAAACTCGGGGATCGTCGCGTCCAGTCCCGGATCACGGCTGATCTTCAGAGACGCCGCCAGCTCCTCAAGATCACGGCCGATGGAACTGCACTGAAACGCCAGCGCGACCGGGTGATGAACGTCACGCACCAAGAGATCGAGCGCCGAACCCAGCCGCGGAGCTCCGAAATACCGTGATCGATAGATACTGATGCTGTGGCAGACATCGAGAACCCATTCGACCTGCCCTTGGCGCGTCGCTGAAGCCGCGATCAGATGCTGCGCCAGCAGTCCGGCGGTGAATTGTAGTCGCTCGAGACGTCGGCCGATTCGCAGCATCCGCCAGCCTTCATCGTGCGTCATGTCCTCGGCGGCGTAGCCACTTAGTGCGGCCAGTGACAGCGCGATTCGCTCAAGCGCTTCGCGTGGTTCCTCACGCGAAGCAGCCGCCTCTTGAAGCTGCCGTTGCAGCCCGACGATCGCGCGCCAGTAGCGCGCCGAGAGACGACTGCGCACCTGGGAGGCACACCACGCGATTCGCTTGACGTCCGCTGCGATACCATATGGATCACCATCGTCGCGTTGGCTCCCGGGCGGCTGCGAGTCCTTCGCAATGACACCGAGGGCGCGGCAGATGCGCACCGCGTGTATCCACACGCCCCGGTCCACACGCACACGCACGGTGCTGCGTAGGAGCCGGGCGTTGTCGGCACATCGAACCGTGTAGCGCCCCAGCCAGAAGAGATTCTCGACCAGCCGCGAAGGCACATCGTCGGGTCGAATAGACACCTGCAAGCGGCGCGATGCCGTTGCCGCTGGCTCATCCTCGCCACCCGACAATACCCAGATATCCTTGCTGCCGCCGCCGCGCTGCGTTGATACGACATCAACGGAGCTCTCCGATGCAACACGCGCCAATCCGCCGGGCAGTACGCGAAAGCCAGACTCAGTTGCAATGGCGTAGACGCGGATCGTGAATGCCCGGGCGGAAAAATTCGGTGTGTCGTTCGCGCGCCATACAGGCGCCTGCGACAGTGCGACGTGCTCCTGCGCCACGTACGCATAGGGACGGGCCTTTAGTCGCCGAATGAGCGCTGTGCGCTCCTCTCCCTCGAGATCACTGCCGAAGACCGGCTCGAAGCGCTGATTGGGATAAGTAGGTTTCACGACGAGCCGCTCGAGATTCCCGAGCACGTAGTCGAGCGCTGGCTTCTCGCCGCACCACCAGGTCGCCACGGCGGGCAGCTGCAAAGACTCACCCAGAAGGCGCTCCGCGACGCGCGGCAGAAATCCGAGCCACGCCGCGGATTCGAGCACGCCCGTGCCCAAGGCATTGGTAATTACTACATTCTGGGCGCGGATTGCGCTGATGAGGCCGGGCACGCCTAAAGCAGACGCGGCACGCAGCTCCACCGGATCGCAATAGTCATCATCGAGTCGCCGCAGGATCGTGTGCACCCGCTTTAGTCCACCGAGCGTCTTGAGATATACGATCTCATTGCGCACCGTGAGGTCGTGTCCTTCCACGAGGGGTAGGCCCAGTTGACGTGCCATATAGGCATGCTCGAAATAGGTCTCGTTGAAAGGCCCCGGCGTGAGAATGACGACTAGCGGATTCGCGCTGTCGTCAAATAGGTTGCGCAGGCGTTCGCGCATCTCGCCAAAGAAATCGCGTACGCGTCGCACGCCCAGATCGCGGATTGCCTCGGGCAGAACCTGCTCGACGATGTCGCGATTCTCCAGCGCGTAGCCCGCTCCCGAAGGCGCCTGAGTCCGGTCCGCCAGCAACCACCAGCGTCCATCGGGTGCGCGCGCGAGGTCCGCGGCGTAGACGTGCAACCAGCTCGCGCCCTTGGGGATAAGGCCATGACAGGGCCACAGGAAATTCGGGTGCCCAAACGGCAGCTCCGGCGGCACCAATCCTTCTGCGAGAAGGCGTTGCGGCCCGTAGAGGTCCGCGAGCAACGCTTCGAGCACGCATGCGCGTTGCGCGACGCCTTTCTCAATCTTGCGCCACTCGTCCTGCGAGAGGACGAGTGGCAATGGGTCCAGAGCCCACGGACGGTCTGCGCCCTGCGGATCGGAGTAGACGTTGTACGCGACACCGTTCTCGACGATCAAACGTCGCGTGAGGTCCAGCGCGCGGCGCGCCGCATCATGCGCCTTGTCGGCGGTCAGACGTTCAACAAGCGCGCGCCAATGCACCCGCAATGCCCCGTATTCATCGAGAAGTTCGTCGTAGCGGCGCGAATCGGGGACGTAGCTCGCAAGACATGCCTCGGTCCCGGCACTGGAGGTCACGCGACGGTGGCCGCCCATCGTTTCAGTCTTCATGTGCGCCGCAGATCGAGCGTGCAGGGGAAATCCGGACTGACGTGCGCCGGCAACAGCCGATACTGACCAGGCGTGTGCCCGGTGCGGGTGAAGCGTGCCAGACGTCGGCTTTCGGACTCGAAGGCATTGACCGGGAAAGTCGTGTAATTGCGGCCCCCCGGATGCATGACGTGATACTGGCAGCCGCCCAACGAGCGGCTCATCCAGGTATCGAACAGATCGAACGTGAGAGGCGAGTGAACGCCAATCGTCGGATGCAGCGCCGATGCCGGTTGCCAAGCCCGGTAGCGTACGCCGCCAACGAACTCTCCCACCGTGCCCGTCGCCTGCAGCGGAATGGGCCTGCCGTTGCAAGTCACTACATACCGATCCGGTGCCAGTCCGGTTGCCTTGACTTGCACGCGTTCAAGCGAGGAGTCGACATAGCGCGTAGTAGCGCCGACGACGCCCTCTTCGCCCATGACGTGCCAAGGCTCGAGCGCCTGACGCAACTCGATCTCAGCGCCCCGCGCGCCGAAGTCGCCGTACTTCGGAAAGCGGAATTCCACATGCGCCGCGAACCATTCGGCCCGCAGTGGATAGCCAGCAGCATTCTGCTCCGCAATGACATCGGCAAAGTCCTGTGCGATGAAATGTGGCAGCATGAAGCGATCGTGCAACTCCGTGCCCCAGCGCACCAAACGGGCGGGCGAGTACGGCGTACGCCAGAAGCGCGCCACGAGGGAGCGCAACAGGAGTTGCTGTGCAAGGCTCATCCGCTCGTGCGGCGGCATTTCAAAGGCACGCAACTCAAGCAGCCCCAGTCGCCCGTTCGGGCCATCCGGTGAGTACAGCTTGTCGATGCAGAATTCCGCGCGATGCGTATTGCCGGTCACGTCGATGAGCAGATTGCGGAACAGCCGATCGACCAACCAAGGTGAGCACTCGGCGCCGGGCGTCGGCAACTGCTGAAAGGCGATCTCGAGCTCGCTCAGCGAGTCGTTGCGCGCTTCGTCCAAGCGAGGCGCCTGCGACGTGGGGCCAATGAACAGGCCGGAGAACAGATACGACAGCGCAGGGTGATTATGCCAATACGCCAGAAGGCTTCGCAATAGGTCAGGACGGCGCAGAAACGGCGAATCCGCAGTGGTGGCACCGCCTAAGACAAAGTGATTGCCGCCACCCGTGCCCGTGTGGTGTCCGTCGAGCATGAACTTCTCGGAGGTGAGCCGCGACTGTCGCGCGGCACTATAAAGATGAGTGGTTCGGTCCACGAGTTCATCCCAACTCGAGGCGGGATGAATGTTGACCTCGATGACACCCGGATCCGGCGTCACCCGAAAGTTACTGACACGCGGATCGCGTGGCGGCTCATAACCCTCGAGGACGATCGGTTGAGACAACAGTTCAGCGGTGGCTTCGACTGCGGCGATGCACTCGAGATAATCCTCGAGATGACCGGTCGGCGGCATGAAGATATAGAGTACCCCGTGACGAGGCTCAGCGCAGATCGCGGTTCGTGCGATCCAATATGCCGACTCGTGTTCGCGTGGCGCTCTTGATGCTTGCGATCCGCCCGATCCGGGGGTTCTGGTGCCAAGCCGTTGACGAATCTCAGCGTAGTTGGGAAGCGGAGCAAACTCCTGGTTGGGGTCCGGCGCATGCAGTTGTGGTCGGTCGGCGGGTGCGGCCCAAGGCAGCGAATCCAGGGGAAGCCGCATGCCCATCGGGGAGTCCCCGGGCAGCAGGTAGCAACGTTCGCGGCGCAGAAACCAAGCGCCGGTCTGCCAATGCGTGCCGCTCGCATCTCGGGCAAGCGGCAAGACGTAACCGGTCTCGCTGTCGAGCCCTTGGTGGTACTTGCGAGCGAGGCGAGCGCCTTCCGGAGCATCGTCGAGCCGTGAATCCCGGGTGTCGACGTTAGCGGGCAACCGGCGCTCGCGCCACTCATAGTAAAACGGGTCTTCGAAAGCAGCGAACACGAACTCGGGCGACAGTCCGAGTTGGGAGGCGAAGGTAGCAAGAAATCGGTGCGCGCTCTGCGCGGTCGCGCCCTGATCGGTCGCCTCTTCGGCAATTAGCGTCTGATTGCACCAGATCGGCTCGGCGTCGCGACGCCAGAAGCAGTTGAGCGACCAGCGCGGCAGCTGCTCGCCGGGATACCACTTCCCTTGGCCGAAATGCACAAGGCCCGTTCGGGCGTACCGCGCGCGCAGCCGCTGGTATAGATCGACCGCCCGCTCGCGCTTATTGTCCCCGAGCGCGGCGGTATTCCATTCCGCGCCCTCCGGATCATCCACGGACACGAACGTCGGTTCTCCACCCATCGTGAGGCGCACATCGAGCTCCACCAAGTCCTCGTCGACGGCGTGGCCCAGGCGTTCGATCTGTGTCCACTGCGCTTCGGTGTAGGGCTTCGTGACACGGGGTGCTTCCCAGATACGATCCACACGCAGCGTATGCTCGAGCTGGGCCGCGCACTCTTCGACTGCCCCGCTAATAGGCGCCGCAGACGACGGCTCGGGAGTGCACGCGAGTGGGATGTGGCCCTCGCCTGCGAGTAGTCCCGAAGTGGGATCGAGGCCGATCCATCCGGCACCGGGCAGATACACCTCGCACCAAGCGTGTAGGTCCGCAAAATCCGTGGTGGGTCCGGAGGGCCCCTCAAGGGATCGCACATCGGCTACGAGCTGGATGAGATAACCCGAAGCAAATCGAGCGGCAAGGCCCAAGTTGCGCAGCAACTGCACCAGCAGCCAAGCCGAATCGCGGCATGATCCCGAAGCGCTCAATAGCGTCTGTTCGGGCGTCTGTACGCCAGGGTCAAGTCGAATCAGATACCGCACATCCCGGGCCAAACGCCCATTGAGGTCGACAAGGAAATTCGCCGTATTGACGGGCTCACGGGGAATCGAGGCGAGGTACTCGGCAACGCGCGGACTTGCGGGTGCCTTCGACAGATACGGCGCAAGATCACTCCTCTCCTCGTCGCTGTAGGCGAACGGAAAGTGCTCCGCGTGCGGCTCGAGAAAGAAGTCGAACGGATTGAGCACCGCCATCTCGGCGATTAGATCGACTTCGATGTGCAACTGCTCGGTTCTGTCTGGGAAAACTACGCGCGCAAGGTAATTCGATTCCGGGTCCTGTTGCCAGTTAATGAAGTGCCGGGCCGGCTCGATGCTTAACGAATAGGACAGAATGCGCGTGCGCGAGTGCGGCGCCGGCCGCAAACGTACCATCTGGGGGCCTAAAGCCACGCGCCGGTCATACCGGTAACGCGTAACATGATTCAGCGCAATATGGATCGACACGGAGCGGGATTATACGGATGCCACCGGGGAGGTGGGGGACGGCGCAGCCCGCATCTCTCGTGCACCATTCTGGGCCGTGCGGCACCGAAGCGGGTCAACGGAACGACTTCGATTGCCGCCAAACTGCACTGGTATGCTCAGATAGAGTGCCCGATGTTCGGGCCCACGCCTCTTAAAGAGTGCTGATGAGCATCAATTGGACCAGCTACTGCGCATCCGGGCTGCATGACGAGCTGATCGGCCCGGGTGGCGGCGCGCGTGTCGCCGGCCGTGCGCTGATACGCCACCTGTCGGAGCTTGGAAGTGAGGAGATCGGCGTGCGCCAGCAGGCCGCGGAGCTCGCCATTAAGGTGATGGGCGTGACCTTCGCCGTGTATCACGAGCAAGGCGGTTCGATCGATCGCGCGTGGCCACTCGATATCATCCCGCGCATCATTTCCTCGAAAGAGTGGAACCGGATCGCGGCGGGTCTGGTACAGCGCGTCGCGGCGCTCAACTACTTCATCAACGATGTCTATCACGAGCAGCGGATTGTCAAGGATGGTGTGTTTCCGCACCATGTCATCACTTCCTCGAAAAACTTTCGCCCGAACTGCGTCGGTGTCCGTCCGCCCCAGGGCTGCTGGGCGCACATCTGCGGCTCGGATCTGGTGCGCGACAAAGACGGCACAGTTTACGTGCTCGAGGACAATCTGCGCGTACCATCTGGTGTTTCGTACATGATCGAGAACCGTCAGGTCGCGAAGCGCGTGCTCCCGGAGCTTTTTGAGAATACTACGATCCTTCCTGTCGATGATTACCCCTCCCAACTACATGAGATGCTGGTGGCGCTGTCTCCCCGACGCGAGCGATTGCCGGAGATCGTGGTGCTGACGCCCGGCATCTACAACTCGGCGTACTTCGAACATTCATATCTCGCCCGACAGATGGGGTGTGAACTCGTCGAGGGCCGAGATCTGGCAGTACGTGATGATGACTGTGTATACATGCAAACGATCCACGGCTGGACACGTATTGATGTGATCTACCGACGGATCGACGATGACTTCCTCGATCCGGAATCCTTCCGCGCGGATTCCACGCTCGGCGTTCCGGGACTTATGCGCGCTTGGGCAAAAGGCAACGTGGCTTTGGCCAATGCTCCCGGCGCGGGCGTCGCGGATGACAAGCTCGTGTACACCTACGTGCCCGATATGATTCGCTACTACCTCGGTGAGCACCCGATTTTGCCAAATGTTCACTCGTGGCGCTGCGCGGAACCCGAACAGCTCGAGCACGTTTTGCATCATCTGGATTCGCTCGTCGTTAAACCCGTCGACGGCTCGGGTGGCTATGGAATATTGATGGGCCCAACCGCGAGCCTGCGCGAACGCAATCAGTTCGCCGCCCAGCTGAAGGCGGAGCCGCGCAATTTCATTGCGCAACCGGTGATAACCCTGTCCACAGTGCCGACCTTTGTCGATCACCGCATCGAACCGCGTCATGTGGACCTGCGTCCCTTCATTCTTAGCGGGCCGAAGACCTATGTGACGACCGGTGGGCTGACCCGAGTTGCCCTGCGTGAAGGCTCGCTCGTCGTCAATTCCTCGCAGGGCGGGGGCAGCAAAGACACCTGGATCGTCGATATGGAGGCATAGCGCGTGCTCTCCCGTGTCGCGGAGAATATCTACTGGCTGGCACGCTACCTCGAGCGCGCGGAGAACACCGCGCGCCTAGTCAATGTCAACGCGAAGCTGCTCCTAGACCTGCCGCCCGAATACCGGCCCGGTTGGCTGGCGCTCGTCGACATCACCGGCAACCGCGAACTGTTCGACGCGCGCGAGAAGCGTGCCGAGGAACGTGACATAGTGCATTTCCTCATCGCCGACCTCGATAACCCCGGATCTATTTTCTCATCGGTGTGCGCCGCGCGCGAAAACGCCCGAACACTGCGTGACGTTCTTCCGAACGAAGTCTGGGAGCACATGAATGAGCTGTTCATGGAGATCAAAGAGAAGTTGCCGGCGGCATTGAGCAAGCGCACCCGCTTCCATTTTCTACAGCACATCGTACGGAGCATGCAGACGCTGACTGGGGAGCTTGAAGGGACTATGAGCCGCAACGATGCCTTCACGTTGCTGATGCTCGGCCGCAATCTAGAGCGTGCCGACATGACCAGCCGGATCATTGACGTGCGTTCCGCGCAGCTCCTCCCCGCGGACGCCCCCGGGTTCCAGCCGTTCGACACCATCCAGTGGCTAAACCTGCTGAAATCGCTGTCCGGCTATCAGATGTACCGCTTGAGCCAACGAACCCGCGTCAGCCGCTCAGCCGTTCTCGAATTCGTGCTGCGAGACCTCCAGTTCCCGCGAGCGTGTCTGTTCTGCCTAAAAGAGGTCGAGCATTTCCTGCGGGCGCTACCCCGATGCGCTAGCGTGCTGGGCTCTGTGGGAGAGGCCCGCGGGTTCCTCGTTAATGCGATACCGGCGACTCTCGACCAACCTGCTCTGCACGAGCTCATCGATCGATTACAGTTGCACATCATCGTTATGCACGAGGGCATCGCTCAGACCTATTTTCCGCCACGCGCGGGGGACACTGCTCAGAGCCAGGTTCAAACCTCCAGCGATGAGCGGCAGAAGGCTCCTTTGTTCTCGGGCGCCCCTTCGATCTGAGTGCGGCATTCACGAACAGTCGGTGGCGACTCTCAGGCTGAACTTCACGGCGAGAAGAGCAGCTCACGCGATGTGATTACAGTTGTCGCGCTGGCGGCGTCGCGATCAAGCTTACGGTACCTCGTCAGTCCAGACTTTGAAGCTGACAAGCGTATTGATCCCGAACGTCGTGCTTATCGCAACGTCGATCGCATCGCGGCCTCTTGCCATCAGTACTCGCCCGATCCGCGGGACGTTGTTGCGGGGGTCGAAGGTATACCAGCGCCCGCCGAGATACGCCTCAAACCAAGCGGCGAAGTCCATCGGACCGTAGGGCGGCGGAATGCCTATGTCGCCGAGATAGCCCGTGCAATACCGCGCCGGAATATTCATGCATCGGCAGAAGGCTATCGCAAGATGTGCGAAATCTCGGCAGACGCCGCGCCGCTCGTTGAACGTTTCCCACGCTGTTCTTGTCGCGCTCGCATGCTCGTAACCGAATGAGACGTGATTGTGCACGAAATCGCAGATCGCCTGGACTCGCCCCCAGCCCGTCGGGGTTTGACCAAAAAGGCCCCACGCGATCTGCCAAAATTTCTCAGTATCGCAATATCGGCTCGCCAGGAGAAAAACGAGGGCCTCTTCAGGCAAGTCTTGTATCAAATGCTGCTGCGCAGACGTCGCAACGACGTCCGGCTCGCCCGAGTCGTTGACGACGGCAGTGCTCGTGATCCTCGTCTTTCCTTCGGGGGCGACGATACGGCTGCACCAATTGCCGAAGCCGTCGCGATAGACCGATATAGGAATGGACGGGACGGTGACCACACGATCCGGTACAACAAGGTCAGATGCCCGCGTATAGTGAATATTCAGCAGCAACATCATCGGCGTGGGCTGCGGACAGTCGTAGATCAGCTCGTAGCCCACCCGGATCTTCACATGCGCTCCCTTTGGATCTTGGGCTCGGTCGCCTGGGGTACTCAGGCGCACTCAAGCGACGCCAGGTTGTCACATTACAGCGCCCGATTGGGATGGGTAGCTCAAAAACTCCCACCGCGTTAAGCTTTTGACTGCGCAGCGATTTTAAGTTTGAGGTGCGAGTCCTCTCCCGGGCACCACGGGTCGGCCCACAGATGTGGGGCTGCCCGGGGGGCTCAACGGGCGTCAGGTGGCGGACGCCACACGCGTCTCGCGTCCGGGACTAAAGGCTCTTTTCATTACCGGATACGCCGAGAAAGCAGCGCTCGGCAACTCCGAGCGTTGGAGCGAGGCATTGAGGTGATGACCATGCGTGAGTTCATCCGCAGCCATCAACCCGCAGCATGTCCGGTTCAATAGGGGCAACTCCACATCTGGTGGTCCGCGCCGCGCCGCGCCACTGATATAGTCTCTTATGAACTATCACCTCGTATTTGAATGCGCAAAGGCCGCACATGAGATTACGGCACTCCGAATCGCCAAAGTGCCGATCGCTACGCCGCACGCCAAGGTAGTCACCGCGTGTATCGTGGTCGGCCTGGTGCTCGCCTTTCGACTCCTATTTCCTACTCTATGGCGCGCTCAACGACACATCGTCCTTTTGGTTGCGGCGCTAGCCTTTGCCGTTCTGATATTGCGGCTACCGACAGCAGCAACCACCTCAACAACAACACTCCCTACCAAGACGGTTGAAGGAGTAGTTCATGACTTCGTACCTATGCCCTATTCCGGGCACGCCATGGAGCGCTTCTGCGTGCAGGACGCGTGCTTCGAGTATTCAGACTACGTCCGCACCGGATGCTTCAATCAAACCCAGTCGCATGGGGGCCCCATCCGAGAGGGGGTCGAAGCCAAGATAACGTACATCTCATCCCCGATATGGCCGGGCAATGTCATCACCCGCTTGGAGCTAGCCGACTAGCGCCGCATTGCGAGCAAGGTCGTAAGCCACTTGCGAATCTCGGCGAACCCGAACGAGGTCACCGTGGGCACATGTTCGAGTTATTCTGCGGGCCGGAGTCGCCCTGCAAAGCCTTGTTCAAGTAGATCGCGATTTGCTGCTGCAGATCCGGAACAGTGAACAATTGCTGAATGGTCGTATTGGTTAGCGTCACGGATGCTCCGCCGCCTACTCCCCAGTTAACAGTGAAAGCCACTGGAATAATCGCCTGATTGAAATCTGAGCTCGGTGACCACGATACGCCAAATCCGAAACCAGAAGGCGGGGCCGAGCCCTCCAGATTTACCCAGTCTCCGGTGAAATTCGACAAAGGGCCGCGGGTATAACTGAAGGAAAATCCACCACTGGCTTCCAAACCGAAGCCCTGATTACCGATTGTGGTGAAGGACCCCCCGGACATAGTGTCTGAGTTGAAATAGTATCCGTTCTGCTGAACGACGGCACTGCTACCAGCCGCACCCGTCATGTTAAACCCGATTGCGGCGGTCCATTTCTGGCGAGCTCCAAGTGCATGCACCGGAATCGCGCCGTGTCGGCCCGATACCGAGCGACGACGAACCTGACCTCCCCCATTATCTCCTGGATCCCCCCCGCCATCGCCTGGTGGTTCATCGTCGCCGGGGTCATCGTCTCCGCAGGCGTCAGGATCTTCGCCACAGGCGCCTGCTCCACGCACCGCCCCCGCTCCTTCGTCGCCGCCGGGTGTCACATCTCCGCGATTGCCCGAATTGGAATCATTTCCCGCGCTATTTCCGCCACCGGAGCCATTTAATCCCGCTGTGGCACCTGCGTCCGCGGGTGTCGCGGTTGCTCCCGAGGTATCGGAAGACGTCGAATCGGCGGAATTCGACGACCCCCCATCCCCGGAACAGGGGTCCGGATCCAACCCCGTGGGATCCGTGATACTCAGGGGGCGATTCTCCACATAGCTATAAGGGTTGCCTCGCTGCGAGTCGCCTACCTGCGTTAACACGGGATCGGGTGACAAAAAACGGCCGACGACCGGGTCGTACACCCGGCCGCCCATATGAATGAGGGCGACGTTATCGAGATTCTCATGGAATGCATCGGTAAAGCCGCGCCGCGTAGTCGACGCGATCACTGAATAGTCAGACGAAGTGCCCGAAAGAGAGTTTGCCCAGGTTTGGGCACGACGCCGCCCGTACGGCCCATAGCTCTCTTTTATGAGGACCGACCCGCTTTGATTCAACAGCACGCTCGCGCTACCGAGGTGGTCCGCAGTGAGATACGTCGTTTGCGTACCGCTGACCGATTGAATGTCATAGATGATCTGCGTGCTGCCAGGTACTTGTACAAAGTACTTGTTATGCGTCTGCGCGGGAGTTTGTTCGAGCTCATAGAGCCCCATGACGTATGTTGTGGTTTCCGTGCCGCTATCGCCCTCAGATACGTACGTCGCTACTTGCTGCTTTCTCTGATGATCGGGCCCGTACGTAAAATTCGACGAGACGCCGCCGGATGCATTGATAACCGTGGGTAGGTTGAACGACGCCCAGGTGAGGCCTAGGCCATCGCGCGTCGCTTGGTTGCCGTTTAAGTCGTAAGTATATTTAGTTCGAGTGCAGGACCCGCCGTTGATGAAGTCATCGTTCGCGGCACGAGTGACGTGGTCTGTAACATGCTTGCGAGCGGCGGCTAACATCGATCTTGATGCTACCGCGACCATCGCGCGG
>Ga0302326_10000803_pt1 | contig 82101 bp, 62 predicted proteins | sample Palsa_T0_3_FD_202264 | JGI IMG/M metagenome (GOLD analysis project Ga0302326, IMG submission 202264) | Peat permafrost microbial communities from Stordalen Mire near Abisko, Sweden - Palsa_T0_3 | ecosystem: Environmental > Terrestrial > Soil > Palsa > Peat permafrost | place: Sweden: Abisko...
GCCTCGTGTGCCAGCAGCCCGTGCACGGCCAGCCGGAGCTCTTCGCGTGCCAGTCGCGGCGTCCGCCCGCTGCCGTCGTCGCGTAGCTCGGGCACCTCGATCAGCACCACCGCGAGCTGAGCGGCAGCCAGCGCTCGCTGCTCGGCCAGCATGATCGCGGTCCGAAGAGCCGCGACGATCGCGTGATCGGACGGCCGGACGGTGATGGCGGGCACCCGGCTGGCCGCCAGCCGCCGGGCAACCTCGTCGAGGCAGGTGATCGCGACCGTCGTCTGCCCCAGCTGCCACAGCCGGGCGTGATACGAGGCCATCGCCGCCGGGCTGGCGATCTCCTCGCGCACGTGCACCCGGTGGGCGGTCACCCCGGTCTCGGCGAGCGCGTGCGTGACCTCCAGGCGCGTGAAGGTGTCGAAACTGGCTCTCGCCGGATCGGTGCCCAAGCGGCCGGCGCGCAGCAGCGCCGAGATGAGCGGCCCGTCAGCAAGCTGGATGTGGACTGCCGGACTGTCGAGGACACCGGCGCGGCGCGCGTAGGCGAGCGGTGCCGGGCTGGCGAACAGCCACGAGTCGACTGCGCCGAGCCGTGCCACCTTGTCGGGTGCTGATTGCTCATCGGTATACGCGGCGGTCAGCAGCCGGCAGCGCAGGCCGCTGTCATCGATGTCGTCTGCGGTGGTAAGCCGCAGCATCCCGCCAGCCGGCCCGGGCAGCCCGGCGGCGAGCACGATCCGCTCCAGGAGAGCGTGCGGGCCGGCAAGTCCGACGGTGGCTAGCTGACGCGTGCGCGCGCTTGCGCCCCTGCTGCCCCGTGCGATGCTCTCAGTCACGCTGCAATCCGTCCCCCGGCCCCGGGTACTTCGCTACTTACTTCGTAGCTCAGTCTCGGGCCGCGGGGAAGGAGTCAACGGCAGCTGATCTGGCTATTCAGGGCCGGCCGGCTCTGAGTTAGCGCCGGGCGAGCTAGCTGATGACCTCAGAGCTGATGTCGGCGCCGAGCGTCGCCAGGCGGGAGGCGACCGAGGCGTGGCCGCGGTCAATCAGGTAGCCGGGCGCGACAACCGTCTCGCCGTCGGCGGCTAGGCCGGCCAGGATCAGCGCGACTCCGGACCTCAGGTCGTGCGCGATGACGTCGCAGCCGTGCAGCGGAGTCGGCCCGTGCACGAGCACGGCGTTCCCGGCGACCTCGACCTTGGCGCCCATCTTGTTGAGCTCCTCGGCCAGCATGTAGCGGCCGTCGAAGATGGTCTCGCGGATGTAGCTGGTGCCATCGGCCAGGCAGCTCAGCGTCATGATCGGTGACTGCAGGTCGGTTGCGAAGCCGGGATAGGTGTCCGTGATCACGTTGATCGGCCGCAGCTGCCGGTCCCGGCGCACCTGGACGATCGCGCCATGGGTGGAGAACTCGACACCCATCTGCTCCAGCTTCCACCGGGCGACGCCGAAGTGCTCCAGCGAGGCACCCACGAGGCTGATCTCGCCGCCCGTGATGGCTGCCGCCATCGCGAAGACACCGGCATCGATCCGGTCGGCCATGACGGTGTGCTCCACGGCGGTCAGCTCATCGACGCCTTCCACCGTGACGAAGCCCGTGCCGCCCCCGCTGATGCGCGCGCCCATCTTGGTGAGGAACGCGATGACGTCGAGCACCTCAGGCTCGAGCGCGGCATTGTCGATGATCGTCGTGCCGGGCGCCATCGACGCGGCCATGATCAGGTTCTCGGTACCGGTGTGCGACGGCGTGTCCAGGTACAGGTGCGCGCCCTGCAGCCGGTCGGCCTTGATGTGGATGACGGTCTCGCCCTCTTCCACGATCGCGCCGAGCCGGGCGAAGCCGCGGTAGTGGAAGTCAAGGCTCCGGCTGCCGAGGTTGCATCCGCCGATGCCCTCGATGGTGGCCTCACCGAGCCGGTGCAGCAGCGCCGGCACGAACAGCACCGAGGCGCGGAACCGGCGGGCGATCTCCGCGGGAAGGACCGAGCTGGTCAGCTCGGAGGCGTCGACGACGAGAGTCCGCTCGGCTTCGTGGAACTTGACCACGGCGCCGACCGCCTGGGCCAGCTCGACGGCCCGCCGCACGTCCTCGATGACCGGGACGTTCCGCAGGACGGTCCGGCCCTTCTCGGCCAGCAGTGACGCGGCGATCATCTTCAGCGCGGCATTCTTGGCGCCCTGTACGAAGACAGTGCCTTGAAGCGGGTTGCCGCCCCTGACGATATAGCGGGTCTCTGGGCCGCTCGTCATCGTGATGGAACTCCCGTCGGTTGGCTGCATCATGCCGGATGCCCGGAACGACCCCGGGTCCGCTGCCCATGCAGACTGCAGGTAACCATCATCCAGATCGCCTGCTTGTCGTGACGTCAAGTATTCCACCGCTCCCGAGCCCCCCAGACCAAGACGACAGTGTTACGTAACGTAGCCGAGCGCATTCAAAGCGTCATCATGAGGGTTACCCCACTTAGTTCCAGCGCATCCCGGTGATACGCTCATACGCCGCTACGTAGGTGCGCCGGGTCTGCTCGACGACAGCGGCGGGAAGTGGCGGCGGGGGCTCGCCGCTGCTCGGATCCCAGCCGGATTCCGGTGACGTGAGCCAGTCGCGGACGAATTGCTTGTCGAAGGAAACCTGGCTGCGGCCGGGCTCCCAGGACTCAGCCGGCCAGAACCGGGACGAGTCCGGGGTCAGCACCTCGTCGGCCAGGCACAGGAGCCCGGCGTCATCGAAGCCGAGCTCGATCTTGGTGTCGGCGACGATAATCCCGCGCTCGGCAGCCAGGTCAGCGCCACGCTGGTAGACGGCCAGCGTGATCCGCTCCAGCTCCGCGGCTGACTGCGCGCCCACCAGCTCAGTTACCTCGGCCCTGGTCAGGTTCTCGTCGTGCTGGCCCGGCTGCGCCTTGCTGTCCGGGTCAAAGATCGCCTCAGGCAGCCGCGAGCCGTCCGTCAGCCCGGCGGGCAGCCGGACGCCTGCCACCATGCCGTCGCGGCGGTAGTCGGCCAGCCCGGTACCGGTCAGGTAACCGCGTGCCACGCACTCGACCGGGATCATCGACAGCGGCCGGCAGGCCATTGTCCGGTCGGCCAGCGCGGCCGGGATTGGTGCGGCTACGAGATGGTTCGGAACGATATCGGCGAGCCGTTCGAACCACCATTCGGAAAGCCGGGTCAGAATTTTGCCCTTGTCAGGGATGGGCGTTTCCAGCACGTAGTCAAATGCCGAGATGCGGTCTGTGGCCACCAGCAGCAGTACGCCGTCGTCGGTCCGGTAGATCTCCCTGACCTTGCCCGAGTAGACGTGCCGCAGGCCCGGCAGCGAGCCCGGCGCCGGGCTTCCGGCAGCGGTCACGCGAGTTTCTCCAGCCGGTCGAAAACCGCGCCGAGCCGCCTGACGTAACGCTCCGGGCTGCAGATCTCGTCCAGCCTCGCCTCGTCAAGCTGCTGGTCCCGCGCCGCCGCGTGCTTGCGCAGCGTCTCCCGGAACGGCACGCCGGTCTGCCAGGTCTCCATCGCCGCTCCCTGCACGAGGGTGTACGCGTCCTCGCGGGACATCCCGGCGGCCACCAGCTCAAGCAGCACTGCCGAGGTGTAGATGAGACCGTGGCTTGACTCCAGGTTGGCGAGCATCCGGGCCGCGTCGACAACGAGGCCGTCCATCAGGGTCGTCGTCTGATCGAGCAGGTAGTCAGTGGCGATGGCGGCGTCGGGCAGCGCCACCCGCTCGGTGGACGAGTGCGAGATGTCGCGCTCATGCCACAGCGGGATGCCTTCCATCACCGGGACGACCTGGGCGCGCACGATCCGGGCCAGGCCGCTGATCCGCTCGGCCTTGACCGGGTTCTTCTTGTGCGGCATGGAGGACGAGCCCTTCTGGGCCGCCCCGAACGGCTCGGCCAGCTCGGACACCTCGGTCCGCTGGCCGTGCCTGATCTCGATCGCGATCGCGTCGCAGACAGTGGCGATGAGCGCGAGCACGCTCACCCACTCCGCGATGCCGTCCCGCAGCACCACCTGGGTGGCGACGTCGGCGGGGCGCAGCCCGAGCTCGCCCAGCACCTCTGCCTCGATAGCCGGGTCGATATTGGAGTAGGTGCCGACCGGCCCGGACAGCTTGCCCACCGCTACCGATTGCCTGGCGCGCAGCAGCCGGTCCCGGCAGCGGTGAATCGCGAAGGCGAAGTCGGCAACCCGGTGCCCCCACACGTCCGGCTCGGCGTGGATGCCGTGCGTCCGGCCCGGCCGCAGGGTGGCCCTGTGAGCCAGGGCATGCTCCCTCAGGACGTGCACGAGCTTCTCGCAGCGTGCGGTGAGCAGGTCGGTGGACTCGGCCAGCTGCAGGGCCAGGGCGGTGTCCAGCAGGTCCGAGGAGGTCATGCCGTAGTGCACGTAAGCGGCGGCCTCGCGGGGCGTGGTGTTGTTCGCCCACGCCGACAGGAACGCGATCACGTCATGGCCGGTGACCGCCTCCAGGGCCTCGACGGCCTCCGGGGTCGGCGGCGGCGCGGCCGCAACCGGCGCGACCGCCTCTTCCGGCACCGTGCCCGCCCGCGCATGCGCGGCCAGCACCAGGGTCTCCACCTGGCACCAGAGCTCGTACTTGTGCGCCTCGCTCCAGACGTGGCCCATCTCTGGCAGCGTGTAGCGGTCTATCACGGCCTCTATCCTGCCGCATCTGCCCCGGCAGGATCGCCGCCGGCCGTCCCCGTGTCCCGCTCGGTGATCAGGGGCAGCATCAGCACGGCCGCCACGACCAGCAGCTGAGCGTCCAGCCCGGCGGCTGCCCCGACCGCCATGGTGGCCAGGGCCAGCACTGCGGCGGCGGCGCGCGGCCCGACCGGGCCCGTGCCGAGAATGCGCCGGATGACCGCGTCGCCGGCCAGGAAGAGTGCCGCTCCGGCGGCCAGGAGGGCCGCCTGCGCGATCTTGATACCGGTGCCGGGTCCGGCCGAACTGCCGAGTACCGAGACAGCCGCCGGGTGCCCCGCAGCCGTGACGACGGCCCTCAGGATCGCCGCGGCGACTGCCACCAGTCCGAGCAGCAGCGGGATATTGCCGTAGAACAGGGCGCCGAGCGCCAGCTGAGTCCGCCGCCTGCTGTCAGCCCGCGATAGCGCCCGCCGGGCCCGGTCCTCGTCGCCCGCCCCGAACACGATCCACCACAGGGCGGCCGCGACCGCCAGGCCGATTACGGCGCTGGCCAGCAGCCGCCAGCTGACGCTGGCCGCATGGCTGATCGGGCCGGCCGCGCCGATGCCCACGGCAGCGACCGACTCGCCGATCGCCACGATCAGGAGCGCGCTGTGCCGCTCGCTGAAGTGCTCGGGGCGCAGCTCGAAGAAGCCGGATGGCCGGACGATCAGCGGCGAGCCAAGCTGCACGGCCAGGGCGGCGATCCACAGCCCGTAGGCGGGGCCGCTGGCCGTGCCGGAACTGCCATGCAGCAGGCCGGCAGCCGTGACCAGCAGCGCCGAGCCGAGGTTGAACGGCGCGACCCGCAGGATGTGCTTGTTCACCCGGTAGTACAGGACCGTGTGGACGATCACGACGACCAGGTAACCGAGGCCGAGAACCAGGCCGTAGCTGGCAAAGCCCTCCGGGATCGCCAGCCCCACGACCAGGAAGCCCGCCATCCCGACCAGCAGCAGCAGCCGCTCGGCCGTGCGGACGGGCGGCCGCGAGTTCGTGAGCCAGGCGTACGCCCCGTACATCCACCACAGCAGGCCGAACACCAGGATCACCTGGCCGACCGCCAGCCAGGAGAGCTTGGTGGCCAGCACCGATGTCAGCTGGGTCAGCGTGAAGGCGAAGACGAGGTCAAAGAAGATCTCCAGCGTGCCGACCCGCGTCGGCAGCGCGCCGTCGGCCCCGGCTGCACCGGCGTCCCCGGCGGCGGACGCGCCGCCGGTCATAGTTCTTCGCGGGTCCCGGGTGCCGGGCCGGCCGCGATGTCCCTGCGGTACCAGCCGCCGCGCAGCCGGATCAGGGCAGCTGCCTGGTATGCGCTTGTCCTGGCGGCCGCCAGGTCCGCGCCGTGCCCGACGACGTTCAGGACCCGCCCGCCGCTCGCGGTCAGCTGACCGGCGCCGTTATAGGCCGTCCCGGCATGAAGAACATAGGTGCCGGGAACGCGCTCTGCTTCCTCAATGCCGTCAATCACATCCCCGCCTACGGGGCCAGCCGGGTACCCTTCGGCGGCGATCACGACCGTCACGGCCGCGCCGGGCAGCCAGGTCAGCTCTCCGGCCGCCGCGAGGTCACCGCTGGCTGTCGCGGCCAGCAGCCCGCCAAGCGGCGTGCCGAGCCGGTCGAGCACGACCTGCGTCTCAGGATCGCCGAACCGCGCGTTGAACTCGACGACCCGCAGGCCGCGGGAGGTCAGGCACAGCCCGGTGTACAGCAGGCCGCTGTAGGGGGTGCCGAGGCGGGCCAGCTCGGCCACGGCGGGCTGCACCACCGTGGCCATGGTCTCGTCGGCCAGGCCCGCGGGCGCCCAGTCCAGCGGGGTGTAGGCGCCCATGCCGCCGGTGTTAGGCCCGGCGTTGCCATCGTGGGCGCGCTTGTAGTCCTGGGCGGGCATCAGGGCGATGGCAGTGGTGCCGTCAGCGAGCGCGAAGACCGACACTTCCGGCCCGTCGAGGAACTCCTCGATCACGACCGTGCCGCACTTCCGCGCGTGCTCGAGTGCCTCGCGCCGGTCGCCGGTGACGACCACTCCCTTGCCGGCCGCGAGCCCGTCGGCCTTGACGACGTAGGGCGGCCCGAACTCGTCCAGGGCGGCGGCCGCCTCCCGCTCGCTGCGGCAGGTCCTGGCGGCGGCCGTGGGGACGCCGGCGGCCGTCATCACCTGCTTCGCGAAGGACTTGGAGCCCTCGACCATTGCCGCGCCCTGATCCGGGCCGAAGCACCGGACGCCGGCCGCCCGCACCGCGTCCGCGACGCCCGCGACCAGCGGCGCTTCCGGGCCGACCACGACGAGGTCGGCGGCGGTCTTCGCAGCCAGCGCCGTCACCTGGCCGGGGTCGGCCGGCGCGATCGGGTGCAGCTCGGCGACCTCAGCGATACCGGGGTTACCTGGCGCGGCGTGCAGCTGAGTGACCGACGGGTCCCTGGACAGGGACCGGGCGAGCGCGTGCTCACGGCCGCCCGAGCCGAGGAGTAGTACTCGCACGGCGCTGAGCCTACCGTCCGGGCAGGCCGGCACGAGGCGTGCCGCTGGCCGCAGCGACGCGTCCGGATTCCGGCCGGCCGGCCGTCAGAGGACCTCGCGGAGCTGGACGGTCTGATCACGCCGCGGGCCGACGCCGACAGCGCAGACCGGCGCGCCGATAATGTCCTCGATGGCGCGCACGTAGGCCTGCGCGTTCTTCGGCAGGTCCGAGAACTCCCTGGCCTGCGAGATGTCCTCCCACCAGCCGTCCAGGTACTCATACACCGGGACGGCATGGTGGAAGTCCGTCTGGGTCATCGGGATCTCGTCGTGCCGCTTGCCGTGCACGTCATACGCCACGCAGACGGGGACCTTCTCCAGCCCGGAGAGGATGTCGAGCTTGGTGATGAAGTAGTCCGTCAGGCCGTTGACCCGGGTGGCGTAGCGGGCGATCACAGTGTCAAGCCAGCCGGTGCGGCGCGGCCGGCCGGTCGTCGTCCCGTACTCCGAGCCGGTCTTGCGCAGCCACTCGCCCTGGGCGTCGCTGAGCTCGGTGGGGAACGGGCCAGCGCCAACGCGCGTGGTGTAGGCCTTGAGTATGCCCATCACGGTGGTGATCCTGGTCGGGCCGACCCCCGATCCCGCGCAGGCGCCGCCGGCCGTCGGCGAGGATGAGGTCACGAACGGGTACGTGCCGTGGTCGACATCAAGCAGGGTGGCCTGCGCGCCTTCCAGCAGGACGACTCGGCCCTCGTCCAGGGCCTTGTTGAGGATCAGCCCGGTGTCCGCGACATAGCGGCCGAGCCGCTCTGCGTAACCCAGGTACTGCTCCGTGACGGCCTCGGCATCAATGCCACGGCGGTTGTAGACCTTGGTCAGGACCTGATTCTTCTCCCGGAGCGCGAGGTCAAGCTTCTGGCGGAGGATGCCGGGATCGAACAGGTCCTGCATCCGGATCCCGACCCGTGAGGCCTTGTCGGCGTACGCCGGGCCGATGCCGCGTCCGGTCGTGCCGATCCGGGCGTCGCCGAGGTAGCGCTCGGTGACCTTATCGAGGGCCACGTGGTGCGGCATGATCAGGTGCGCGTCGGCCGAGATGAGGAGCCTGTCCCGCCAGACACCGCGCTGCGCCAGCCCGTCGATCTCCTCGAGCAGGACCTCCGGGTTGATGACGACCCCGTTGCCGATGACGGAGGTTGCGTACTCCGACAGCGCGCCCGAGGGCAGCAGGTGCAGAGCGTAGCTCTCATCGCCGATGACAACCGTGTGCCCGGCGTTGTTGCCGCCCTGGTAGCGCACGACGTAGTCGACCCGGTCGCCGAGCAGGTCGGTGGCCTTGCCCTTGCCTTCATCGCCCCACTGCGCGCCGACGATCACGATGGCGGGCATTGTCGCGTCCTCCCGTAACAGAACGAAAGCCCCATGCCAACGCCATTGCGATGAAAATGCAAGCGCGGCAAGGGGCTCTTGCATTCAGATGTTACCGGACCGGTCTGAGGGTCAGCCCGGACTTGAGCAGCTAGCTGCTCAGTGCTGCGACCGCGGCCGGGCTGGAGTCAGCCAGGAAAATCTCGCATCTGGCTGCCTCGTCGTCCTCGCCGATCGCGGCTGCCGCGACACCGAGCATATGCAGCGCCCGCAGGAAGCCCTGGTTCGGCTCGTGCTGCCAGGGCACCGGGCCATGTCCCTTCCAGCCTGCCCGGCGCAGCTGGTCCAGGCCGCGGTGATAGCCGGTCCGGGCGTAGGCGTAGGCCGCGACAGGATCGCCGGCTGCCATCGCGGCCTCGGCGAGTGCCGCCCAGGCGGCACAGTAGCCAGGGAAACGAGCGGCAACCTCTGCCGGATCGCTGGTGGCGGCCAGAGCCGCGCTGGCCTCCGGGTTGTCGGGAAGCAGGGTCTCGGGCGGACCTCCGAGCAGGTTCTCACGCATCATGCGATCATCCTTCCGGGCCTGCAATCGGGGCCGCGAGCCGGCCGGCCAGTCTGGCGGCGGGCGGCCTCGTTCCCGCCCTGTGGCGGCTCAGGTCAGCCGGGTGCCCGCGGACAGCAGGTCCTCGCAGGCGTGCACGACGCGCGCGGTCATGCCCGCCTCGCCGGCCTTGCCCCAGGTCCGCGGGTCGTAGGCCTTCTTGCTGCCGACCTCGCCGTCGACCTTCAGCACGCCGTCGTAGTTGCTGAACATGTGGCCCGCCACCGGCCTGGTGAAGGCGTACTGGGTGTCGGTGTCGACGTTCATCTTGACGACGCCGTAGCCGATAGCCTCCCTGATGTCTTCCAGGTCCGAGCCAGAGCCGCCGTGGAAGACCAGGTCAAATGGCTTGTCCTTGCCGTACTTGGCGCCGACCGCGTCCTGGATCTCCTTCAGGATGGACGGCCGCAGCTTGACGTGGCCCGGCTTGTAGACGCCGTGCACGTTCCCGAACGTGGCGGCCAGTATGTACCGGCCGCGCTCGCCGAGCCCCAGCGCCTCCGCAGTGGCGATGGCGTCTTCAGGGGTGCTGTAGAGCTTCTCGTTGATCTCGCCGACGACACCGTCTTCCTCGCCCCCGACGACGCCGATCTCCAGTTCCATCACGATGTGCGCAGACGCGCACTTGGCCAGCAGGTCAGCGGCGATCTCCAGGTTCTCCGGCAGCGGTACCGCCGACCCGTCCCACATGTGCGACTGGAACAGCGGTTCCTCCCCCCGTGCGACCCGCTCGACCGAGATCTGCACCAGCGGGCGCATGTAGCCGTCGAGCTTGTCCTTGGGGCAGTGGTCCGTGTGCAGGGCGATGTTGACCGGGTACTTGGCGGCAACCGTCCGGGCGAAGTGCGCGAGCGCCACGGCGCCGGTCACCATGTCCTTCACGCCCTGGCCAGACAGGTACTCGGCGCCCCCGGTCGAGACCTGGAGGATGCCGTCGCTCTCCGCCTCGGCGAAGCCCCGGAGCGCGGCGTTCAGCGTCTGGCTGGAGGTGACGTTAATGGCCGGGTAGGCGAAGCCGTGCTCCTTGGCCCGGTCCAGCATCTGCGCGTAGACCTCGGGCGTCGCGATGGGCATGGCGCGGAATCCTCTCGTGCTGAGTCAGGCTCAATCACTGCGCATCTTCACTCCGCTCAGTATTGCGGAGGCCGTCGTCAGGCCCAACCCTGGCAGCCCAGTTGTCGGGCATTACCGGGGGCATGGCCGTCACGGGTCTAGTCTGCAGGCATGGGACACCATGACGCGGACCCCGCCGATCGCCGCCGCTACGCAGGAGTCGTGCTCCTGTCAGTGACGGTTCTGGCGCTGCTGCTAGTGGGAGCGTTCGCGCTTAACGCGCTGTCGCACCACTGATCCGGGAGCGTTCTCAGCCCAGCCCTAGGTCGGCTATCTCGAAGGCGGGCAGGTAGGGAAGCCCGCGCTCGGCGATCTTCTGCCGTGCGCCACGCTCGACGACAACGGCTACTCCGACGACGTCTGCTCCGGCCTCCTGCAGGGCATCAACGGCAGTGAGGACGGAGCTGCCGGTCGTCGACGTGTCCTCCACGGCGAGCACACGCCGTCCGGCAACGTCCGGGCCCTCGATCCTGCGCTGCAGGCCATGCGCCTTCTCGGATTTGCGGACCACGAAAGCGTCCAGTTTCCGCCCGCGGGCCGCCGCTGCGTGCAGCATCGCGGTGGCAACGGGATCTGCGCCAAGGGTGAGACCGCCGACAGCGTCATAGGAGAGACTGGCCGTGGTATCCAGCATCACCCGGCCGGCCAGCGGCGCTGCCCGGCCGTCGAGCAGGACTCGCCGCAGGTCGATGTACCAGTCGGCGCGCTGGCCCGACGACAAGATCACTTCGCCGTGGACAACCGCGAGTTCGGAGATCAGAGCCAGGAGTTCGTCTCGATCGGTCACGGCAGGCGAGCCTACCCGGCGAGGAGCTCCGGCTGCGGCGCGGCGCGGCGCGGTGCTGAGCTAGCCGGCGCGGACGGCGGCGGAGCAGTGCCCGGCGGCTGGTAGCTTCTGCGGGCTGCCGGTGCCCCCGGCAGATAAGTAAATGTGCTGAAACTGGCAGCCTGGGGACGTGGCCTGGCGATACGTCCGCGATCCGCGCTATGTACCCACGGCCGCCGCCACGCGCTGGTAACGTCACGCGCAACGGAAGGACGGTGTCGCGTTGGACCGCTGCGCGCTGTTCGTGGACGCAGGTTATGCGCTGGCCGACGGCGCGCTAGCTGTCCACGGCACTCGCAATCGTGACTCGGTGTCCTGGGACTACGCGGGTCTGCTGAAGCTGTTCGGCGGCCTGGCCCGAGAGCGCACCGCCCTGCCGTTGCTGCGCTGCTACTGGTACGACACCTCGGCCGACGGCCGGCGCGCGGACGAGCACGACGCGCTCGCCGACATCCCCGGCGTGAAGCTCCGGCTGACCAAGAACCGGCCCAACCGCAAGGAAGGCGTCGAGGCGGAGATTCGCAAGGACCTCACCGCCCTGGCCAGGAACCACGCCATCAGCGACGTCATCATCGTCAGCTCGGAGGAAGACCTCGCACCGGTCATCGCCGACGTGCAGGATCTCGGGATCCGGGTAACGCTGCTGCTCATTGGCTCAGCTGACGGCAGCTGGGCCGCGTCCCGCACGCTTCGGCAGGAGTGCGACGACGTCCTGGAGATCTCGTCCGGGCACCTGCGGCCTTACGTGGACCTGATCGCCGGAGCCGAGCCTCAGCTCGCCGCGGCCGGCGACCGGGAACTGGCCGGCGCATCGCAGGGCAGCGGCTCTCAGCCCGCTATCGAAGCTCCGGCGCAGCGACTTTATGCGTCGCCCGTGGCGGCCGAGCATGAGCCCGCGGTCCTGGCGGGCCTCAGCGCCGGGGGCGCCGATCGGCGGGAGCAGGCCCGCGGCCAGGACGCAGCCAGGTTCGCCCCGGTCAGCGCGGGCCCGCCGTCGGCAGGCGGTCCGGTCGCGCCGGACGCTGGCCAGCGCGTCGCTGATGCCCAGGTTCGCACGTCGGGGCCGGTCGCGCCGATCGCAAGCGGACAGCCCTACCAGCAGCCGGATGCGAGCGTCGCGGCTGGCAGCGCGGTCCCCGACGCGGCGGCGCCCAGATTCGGGACCGGCGGATTCGCCGGGCAGGACACGCCGCGCGGCGACAGTCAGGCTCCCGGCGGCTTTGCCCCGCGCATGGTCGAGAGCGGCGGTCAGGGCAGCTCGCCTGCGGCCGGTTCGGCCGCGCTTGCGGGAGCTGCCCAGGCGGCTGTTCCCGGTCAGGCGGGTGTTCCCGGTCAGGCGGCTGGCCCGGTTCAGCCCGCTGCCTCAGGTCAGCCCGGCGTCGCGGCCCAGCCTGCGCCTGCGGCCCAGCCTGCGCCTGCGGGCCAGCCTGCTTCTACGACACAGTCCGCGGCCCCGGCTCAGAGCGGCCTGCAGCGCGGTCTCGCCGCGGAAGCGGCAGCCACGGGCGCCAGCCAGCAGGCACCGGCTCGCGGGCAGGCAAGCGCGGCGGACGCCAGGCAGGCCGGCGTTCAGGCTGCCAGCCAGGCCAACCCCGGGCAGCCGGGCGGGCTGGCCGGCGCCGGGGCTCTGGCGAGCAGCGCTGGCGCGAGCAACGGCCCGCCCGTCGGCGGAGCGCCCGCTGGCGGAACAAGTGGCGGCATGCCGGAACCCCGGGCGGTCAGCGCATCTGGCGGCGGGCAAGCCGCCAACGGCCAGGGCAACGGCGGTCAGTTCACCGGCCAGCAGAGCGGCGGCCTGCCCAACGGGACTCAGTTCGGTGGCCAGCCAACCGGCACGGAGTACGGACGGCCGCAAAACGGCGCGCAGCAGTACGGCATCCCGCAGAACGGGGCGCAGCAGTATGGAGGCCAGCCGAACGGCGCGCAGCAGTACGGTGACCAGCCGAACGGCACGCAGTACGTAAGGCCGCAGAACGGCGCACCGCAATACGAAAACCCGCCGAATGGCGCACCACAGAATGGTGCACCGCAGAACGGCGCGCAGCAGTACGGCAGCCAGCCGAACGGCGCACAGTACGGAAGTCCGCAGAACGGAACGCACTACGGCGACCAGCAGTTCGCCACGCCGCAGGCACCCGCCGGCGGGCAGGCGAACGGCCTTCCCGGCGGCAGGCAGCCGGGCGACAGCACTCCGGGCATCGGCACTGCGGGCATCGGCACTGCGGGCATCGGCACTGCGGGCAACGGCCTGCCTGGCGGTGGTACCGGCCAGCCGGCCAGCCGGCAGCCGGCCAGCGGTCAGGAGCCAGCCAGCCTGCCCGGCACCCCTGCGCATCAGGCCGGCGCGGCGGCCGACGGTCCCGGCACCGGCCGCAGTCAGCCCAGCCAGACCGGCTTTCCGTACGGGCCGCCGGTCGGTCACGACAGCATCGGGCTTCCTGGCGTGCCGCTGAACGGGGCCCAGCAGACCGGTCCGGCCCAGCTGGCCGCGCCGTCGCAGGGCCCGCCGTCGCAGAGTCTGCCAAGGCCAGTTCAGCAGGACCCGCTGGGAGGGACGACCCAGCAGGGACCGGGTCATCAGGTGCCTGGCCTGCCCGGCCGGAACCTCCCCGGGCAGGGCGCCGGCCGGGAACTGCCGGGCCGGGAACTGCCGGGCCAGAGCCTGCCTGGCACTGGTCAGCAGAGGCCGGACGCTAGTGTCAGCCAGCCAACTGCGCTGCCGCCAGCGGGCCTGGCGCCGTCCGATCCCCAGCGCTCCCAGCCGCAGCGTCAGCTTCCGCCGCCCGGCGGCGTTCAGTATCTGCCGGACCGCTCCGCGCCGTACGGCGGGCAGGGTCATGCCGCCCCGTACAGCGGAGGGGGCAGCATGACCTATCCCCCCTACGGGTCTCCGCCTCCCGTGCCGTCGCAGGCCCTGTCCGTGGGCGATGCCGTGCAGTCAGCGCACGCCGAGGGCTTCGGCTTTGGCGAGGCAGTCGCCAGAGACGCGCCCGCGCTGTGGCTTGAGGCCGTACTCGCGCGAAAGCCGCGGATGCCATCAGACCTTGAGGCGCGCCTCCTGCAGGGGTCGGCGCTGCCGATCGACTCGCTGCTGCACGATGAGGTCAGGCACGCTCTCAGACGCGGGTTCTGGGACGCACTCGAGCGCTCCAGGCACTGAGCCAGGACGCCGGGCCTGATGCGGCCAGGCGGCAGAAGCGGCAGACACAGGCCGCCGGCAAACTGCCCCGCCTCCGGATGGCTTGGTGGTAATTGTCACGAAGCCATTACCAGAATCTGATCGCCGCCGCAGCGGGCCAATTCCCGGATAACGTGGTGATGTGGCAGCCCTGAGCCGTGAGCAGTTCGACTCGATTGAATTTGATGCAGCTGCCAGTGGTGATCACGCGGCGGCAGCCCGCCAGATGCTGGAGCTCGCAAATACCGGTACGGAGACCGCGGCGATGCCGCGTGCTGAGGCATTTCTGCGGGCGGGCGAGCAGTGGCTGATGGCAGATGAGCCGGCCGAGGCAGTAACCGGGTTCCGCCGGGCCATGGCCGATGGCGGACCCGTCTTCACGGATCCGAGGATCCCGCTCGCCAGAGCGTTCTTCCTGCTTGACCGGCAGGCCGAGGCGCGGGCCCTTATCAGCCGGGTCAAGACCGAGGGCCCCGTCGACGCCCGCACCTGCGACCTCGTTGCCGAGCTGCTCGTCGAGCAGTCTGACCTGGCGGCCGCCCTGGAGTGGGCGACCGCCGGAATCGAGCTGTGTCTCGCGTCGGAGGCGGAGGGTCAGCAGCGGGACGACGATGAGTCCGAGCTGCGCCTCCTGCTCAGGCTGCGATACCGCATCCGCAACGACCTCGGGCTGCCCGAGGACGCCTATGACGCGATGCTGGACGAGTCCTAAGCCGGCTGCCCCGCAGTGGCCGCGGCACGTGCCGCGGTGACGCTGAGCGCGTCCGCAGTCTCGTCCAGGTCCACGACCACCGTGTCGCCGTCGGCGATCTCACCCGCGATGAGCGCCTTCGCCAGCTTGTCGCCGATCGCCGACTGGATGAGCCGCCGCAGCGGCCGCGCGCCGTAGACGGGGTCGAAGCCAGTGACAGCCAGCCATTCCCTGGCCGCCGGAGTCACGTCGAGCGTGAGCCGCCGTCCGACCAGGCGCTGAGCGAGCCGCTCCGCCTGCAGGTCGACGATCTCGGCCAGCTCCTCCGTGTTCAGCGCGTCGAACACGATCACGTCGTCCAGCCGGTTCAGGAACTCGGGCTTGAACGTGGACTGCACGACTGACATGACCTTCGCCCTGGTCTCGGCCTCATCCAGACTCGGGTCAGCGATGTACTGCGAGCCCAGGTTGGAGGTCAGGATCAGGATGGTGTTGCGGAAGTCCACGGTCCGGCCCTGACCGTCGGTCAGCCGTCCGTCATCCAGCACCTGCAGCAGGATGTCGAATACCTCCGGGTGCGCCTTCTCCACCTCGTCGAGCAGCACGACACAGTAGGGCCTGCGCCGCACGGCCTCAGTGAGCTGGCCGCCCTCGTCGTAGCCGACGTAGCCGGGCGGGGCGCCGACCAGCCGGGCGACCGAGTGGCGCTCGGAGTACTCGCTCATGTCGACGCGGATGATCGCGCGCTCGTCGTCGAACAGGAACTCGGCGAGAGCCTTGGCCAGCTCGGTCTTGCCGACGCCGGTCGGGCCGAGGAAGAGGAACGAGCCTGACGGCCGGTCCGGGTCGGAGATCCCGGCCCTGGACCTGCGGACCGCATCCGACACGGCCTGCACGGCCGCGTGCTGACCGATGAGCCGGCGGCCGAGCTCGTCCTCCATCCGCAGCAGCTTGCCGGTCTCGCCCTCCATCAGGCGGCCTGCCGGGATGCCGGTCCAGGACGAGACGACGTCCGCGATGTCGTCCGGGCCGACCTCCTCCTTGACCATCGGCGGGCCGTCGTCGCCAGGGCCGGGCTCGCCTGAGGCGTCTTCCTCGCTGGCGGTCGCTGCGGCCTCGGCAATCTGGCGCTCCAGCTGCGGGATCTCTCCGTACATCAGCCGTGAGGCGGCCTCGAAGTCGGCGTCGCGCTGCGCCCGCTCGGCCTGCCCTCGCAGGTCGTCGAGCTGCTTCTTGAGCTCGCCCACCTTGTTGAGGCTGGACTTCTCCCGGTCCCATCGGGCCACCAGCGCGGTCAGCTGTTCCTGCCGGTCAGCCAGGTCGGCCCGCAGCCGCTCGAGTCGCTCGCGGCTGGCCGGGTCGTTCTCCCTGGCGAGGGCCATCTCCTCCATCTTCATCCGGTCGACGGTGCGCTGCAGCTCGTCGATCTCAACCGGGCGCGAGTCAATCTCCATGCGCAGCCGGGACGCGGCCTCGTCGATCAGGTCGATCGCCTTGTCCGGCAGGAACCTGGCCGTGATGTAGCGGTCGGACAGCGTGGCCGCCGCGACAAGGGCGGCATCGGAGATCTGCACCTGGTGATGGGCCTCGTAGCGGCCCTTGAGCCCGCGCAGGATCGCGATGGTGTCCTCGACCGACGGCTCGCCGACGAGAACCTGCTGGAACCGGCGCTCCAGCGCCGGGTCCTTCTCGATGCGCTGCCGGAACTCGTCCAGTGTTGTGGCGCCGACCATCCGCAGCTCGCCGCGGGCCAGCATCGGCTTGAGCATGTTGCCGGCGTCCATCGCGCCCTCGGCGGCGCCAGCACCGACCACGGTGTGCAGCTCGTCGATGAACGTGATGATCTGGCCCTCGCTCTGCTTGATCTCGTTGAGCACGGACTTGAGGCGCTCCTCGAACTCGCCGCGGTACTTGGCGCCCGCGACCATCGCGCCGAGGTCGAGCGCCACCACCCGCTTTCCGCGCAGCGACTCGGGCACGTCGCCCGCCACGACGCGCTGGGCCAGGCCCTCGACGACGGCTGTCTTGCCGACGCCCGGCTCGCCGATCAGCACCGGGTTGTTCTTGGTGCGCCGGGACAGCACCTGGATGACGCGGCGGATCTCGGCATCGCGGCCGATGACCGGGTCGAGCTTGCCGTCCCGTGCGCTCTGGGTCAGGTCGATGCCGTACTTCTCCAGCGACTGATAGGTGCCCTCCGGGTCCGGCGAGGTCACCCGGGCATGGCCGCGGACCTGCTCGAACGCGTCGGTGAGCTGCTGAGGCCCGGCGCCCGCTTCGCGCAGCAGGGTGGCGGCCTGGCCGCCGTCGGTCGCAAGCCCGACCAGCAGGTGCTCGGTGGAGATGTACTCGTCGGTCATCTCCCGCGCCAGCTTCCCGGCCGTGGCCAGCGCGGCAAGCAGCGGCCGCGAGGTCTCGGGCGCGCTGACGGTTGCCCCGGCCGCCCGCGGCAGCCGGCTGATCAGGTCGCGGGCCTTCTTCAGCACGTCGGCCGGGTCCGCGCCGACGGCACGCAGCAGCGGTGCCGCGGTGCCGCCCTCCTGCTGGACCAGGGCGGTCAGCAGGTGCAGGCCGTCCACGCTCGGATTGCCGGCCGAGGCAGCCGTCTGCACCGCCTCGGAGAGAGCCTCCTGGCTCTTCCTGGTCAGCTTCTCATCCACAGTTGTCGTCTCCCCATGTGCTCATTTGTGCCGCATGATCGTGCGGGCGGTGCGGCCTCCGCCAGGTCAGCCTGAGTCGGCAGCCTTGCCGGCTGCGTGCGGGCCGGCGTCGGCCGCCGCAGCCACGGCGTGGCCCGGATCGGCGCCGAGGCCGTGCGCGGACTGCGAGTGCCCCTGGCTGACGTGGTGCACCGGGACAAGGGCTGCCCCGTCTGGCCGGCTGCGGACAAGGCCCGCGAGCCTCGCCGCTACCGCCCGGGTGGACTCGAGCTCAGCGCGCAGCTGGCTGACCTCCGAGTGCATCTCCGCCAGCAGCTGCCGGCTGCGGCGCTCAGCCAGCTCAAGCTCCAGGATTCGCTTGATCCCGGACAGGTTGATGCCTTCCTCCTGGGACAGCCGCTGAACCTCGCGCAGGATCAGGATGTCCCGCACCGAGTAGCGGCGTCCCCGGCCGGCCGCGCGGCCCGGTGACACCAGGCCGAGGCGGTCGTAGGTCCGCAGCGTCTGCGGGTGCAGGCCGGACAGCTGAGCCGCGACCGAGATGACATAGACGGGCGTGTCATCGGTGAGCTCAAACTGGCTGGTCATTGTCTTTCCTTCCGGCGCCCGGCAGTCAGCCGTTCGCATCCCTCAGTAGCTCAGCGCGCGGGTCAGGGCCCGCGGTCGCGTCCCGGAACGTCTCCAGCGCGTCCCTGGCGTTGCCGTCCAGGTCCTTCGGGACCTGAACGTTGACGGTTACGAGCAGGTCGCCGGTCGTGCCGTCCTTCCGGCGCACTCCCTTGCCGCGGACCCGGAAGGTCCGGCCGCTGGGCGTGCCGGCCGGGATCCGGAGGCTCACCGGCATGCCGCCATGCGAGGGGACTTTGATCTCCGCGCCGAGCGCTGCCTCAGTGAAGGTCACCGGGACGGTAATGGTCAGGTTCGAGCCCGATCGGCTGAAGGTGCCATGCGGGTGCGGCTGAACGTGCACGCGCACATACAGGTCACCGGGCGGGCCGCCGCGCTCGCCGGAGGCGCCCTTGCCGGGGATCTTGATGCGCTGGCCGTCCGCGACGCCAGCCGGGATCCGCGCCTGGATCGTGCGCGTGCTCATCGCGCGCCCGCTGCCGGAGCACTCCGGGCACGGGTCATCGACCACCAGGCCGCGGCCGCGGCAGGTCTTGCACGGCTCGGAGAACGCGAACGACCCGAGGTTGCGGCTGCCCTGACCGGTGCCCTCGCAGGTCGGGCAGACCCGCGGCACCGACCCGGCCTTCGCTCCGGTCCCCTTGCAGACCTTGCAGGGTCCCTCGCCGGTGAGCCTCAGCGACACCGTGGAGCCGTTGATCGCGTCGCTGAACGGCAGCGACGTCTCGGTCTCGACGTCTGCGCCGCGCCGCGGCCTGGCCTGGCTGGTGCCGGTGCCAGTGCCGGTGCCGGTGCCGGGCCGCCCGCCGCCGCCGCCGAAAACACCGCCGAGCAGGTCGCCTAGGCGGCCGCCGGCGCTTCCGGCATTGCCAAACAGGTCGCCGAGGTCAAAGTTGTAGTTGCCCCCTGCGGATCCGGACCCTGGCATCCGTACCCCGCCGCCGCCGAACAGCGAGCGCGCCTCGTCGTACTCCTTGCGCCGCTTGTCGTCGGACAGGACGTTGTAAGCCTCGGAGATCTCCTTGAAGCGCGCCTCGGCCTTGGCGTCACCCTCGTTGGCATCCGGGTGGTACTTGCGGGCCAGCTTCCGGTACGACTTCTTGATCTCGTCACCGGTAGCGCCCTTGGTCACCCCGAGGGTCTTGTAGTAGTCCTTCTCCAGGTAATCCTTGGTGCTCAACGGGCCTCTCTCGTGAGCTATCTAGATCCGGAGCCAGCCGGCCCGCCACGAGGCGGGCCGGCCGGCCCCGGACTCACTGTTCCCTGGTCCCGTCGCCTGCGCCAGTGTCATCACCTGCGCCGGCGCCCGGTGCGGCCTCGCCGGCTCCGGTCTCGGAGCCGTCCGCCGCGTCGCCGCCGGGCTCAGCCACGGCTACCCTGGCCGGGCGGATAATCCGCTCGCCGACCTTGTAGCCGGGCTGCAGGATCTGAACTGCCGTTGGCTCGGTTACGTCCGCTGAATACGAGTGCATCAGCGCCTCATGCAGAGTCGGGTCGAACGGGTCGCCGCTCTCGCCGAAGGACGTCAGTCCAAGCTTGACCGCGATGCCCTCCAGCGACTCGCCGACCGACTTGAAGCCACCGGTCAGCTCTCCGTGCTCGCGGGCCCGGCCGATGTCGTCGAGCACCGGGAGCAGCTCGGTCAGCACGTTGGCGAGCGCCTGCTCGCGCACTGCCATCCGGTCGCGCTCTACCCGCTTGCGGTAGTTGGCGTACTCGGCCTGCAGCCGCTGCAGGTCGGCCGTTCGCTCCGCGAGCATGGCAACCGCCTTAGCCGCCGCCGCATCCGCGGGCTGGCCGGGTCCGGGACCGCCGGCAGCGCCCGCGCCGCCGGCCTGCGCGGTGTGCGCATCCGCGGCCTGGCTGCCCCCGCCGCCAGCCGGCGGCGGAGTGCCTTCTCCCTGGCTCGCGGTCGTCCCGCCGGGCCTGGACACCGAGTGCCTGCCCGGCTTCGGCTGGCCGCCCGATGAGGCTGCCCCGTGCTGGCTGGCCTGTCCGGTATCTCGTACCTGGCCAGTGGCCGGGTCAATCCGCCTGCGATCGCGGATGACCGGGCCCTGGCTCTCCTCGTCGGGCCTCATCAGGCGGCGCCGCCCTCCTCGTCGGCCGGGCGCTCGTCATCGACGATCTCAGCCTCGACGACATCGTCGTCCTGGCCGCCGGCCTCGTCGCTGAACCCGCCCGACTCGCCGTCCGGCGTGGCAGCGGCCTGGGACTGGGCGTAGATAGCGGTGCCCATCTTCTGGCTCACCTGGGCCGCATGCTCGCTGGCCGTCTTGATGGCCTCGTTGTCGGTGCCCTCGAGCGCCTTCTTCAGGTCGGCGATCGCGGACTCGACCTCGGACTTGATGTCGTCCGGGACCTTGTCGGCGTTCTCGGAGAGGAACTTCTCCGTGGTGTAGGCCAGAGACTCACCGCGGTTGCGGACCTCCGCCTCCTCGCGGCGCTGGCGGTCCTCCTCGGCGTACTTCTCCGCGTCGGCCATCATCCGCTCGATGTCGTCCTTGCCCAGTGCCGAGCCGCCCGAGATCGTCACGGACTGCTGCTTGCCGGTGCCGAGGTCCTTGGCCGACACGTTCACGATGCCGTTGGCGTCAATGTCGAACGCGACCTCGATCTGCGGGATTCCGCGCGGTGCCGGAGCGAGGCCGGCCAGCTCGAACATGCCGAGCTTCTTGTTGTAGGCCGCGATCTCCCGCTCGCCCTGGAACACCTGGATCTGCACTGACGGCTGGTTGTCGTCAGCGGTGGTGAAGATCTCCGAGCGCTTGGTCGGGATGGTGGTGTTGCGCTCGATCAGCTTGGTGAAGATGCCGCCCTTGGTCTCGATACCGAGCGACAGCGGCGTCACGTCGAGCAGCAGGACGTCCTTGACCTCGCCCTTCAGCACGCCGGCCTGCAGGCAGGCGCCCACGGCGACGACCTCGTCCGGGTTAACGCCCTTGTTCGGCTCCTTGCCGCCCGTCAGTTCCTTGACCAGTTCGACGACCGCGGGCATCCGGGTGGAACCGCCGACGAGGACGACGTGCTCGATCGCGCTGAGCTTGACGCCCGCGTCCTTGATCACCTGCTGGAACGGCGCCTTGCACCGGTCGAGCAGATCCGAGGTCATCTTCTGGAACTCGGCCCTGGTCAGCTTGGTGTCCAGGTGCAGCGGGCCCTGCTCGGAGTGGGTGATGTAGGGCAGGTTGATCTGCGACTCGGTCGAGCTGGACAGCTCGATCTTCGCCTTCTCCGCGGTCTCCCGCAGCCGCTGCAGCGCCATCTTGTCCTTCGACAGGTCGGTGCCGTAGCTGTTCTTAAAGTCCTTGACCAGCCAGTCCACGATCCGCTGGTCCCAGTCGTCACCACCAAGGTGGTTGTCGCCGCTGGTGGCCTTGACCTCCACGACGCCCTCGCCAACCTCGAGGAGCGAGACGTCGAAGGTGCCGCCGCCGAGGTCGAACACGAGGATGGTTGCCTCGTTGTCCTTCTCCAGGTGGTACGCCAGCGCGGCCGAGGTGGGCTCGTTGATGATCCGCAGGACGTTCAGCCCCGCGATCTGGCCGGCCTCCTTGGTGGCCTGCCGCTGCGCGTCGCTGAAGTAGGCGGGGACCGTGATCACCGCGTCGGCGATGGTCTCGCCCAGGTACGCCTCGGCGTCCCTCTTCAGCTTCTGCAGGATGAAGGCGCTGATCTGCTGCGCCGTGAACTTCTTGCCGTCGATGGAAACCGTCCAGTCCGTGCCCATCTGGCGCTTGACCGAGCGGATAGTCCGGTCAACGTTGGTCACGGCCTGACGCTTCGCGACCTCACCGACGAGCACCTCGCCGTTCTTCGCGAAGGCCACCACGGACGGCGTGGTCCGCGAGCCCTCAGCGTTGGCGATGACCGAGGGCTCTCCGCCCTCGAGGACGGCGACGACAGAGTTGGTCGTCCCCAGGTCGATGCCTACCGCACGTGCCATGTGATCTGTCCTTGGTTTCACTAGTACCGAAGATTGAGTGCTGACGGCTCAAGTCTGCCATGCGACCGTCGGCCTGGCAAATGAGTTGAGCCTACCCAACTCAACTTTACTTACCACGACCGCGTTAACTGCGGGGATGCAACGGAAATTCCCCGCAGGCGGACGCGCGCCGCTTCGGCTGATAGCGGTTCTAACGGGACTTAACCGGCTCTGCCCGGCAGTCAGGCGGCCCTCTCCGCTTAACGACGACGCGGCCAGCGAAGTTCGCGTGGCGCGTGAGTACGGCCGGGCACGAGCAGCGCTGCCGCGCCGGGCCGACATAAGGTACATGTGAGCCCTGTCCAGCTCCTGCTCTCGGGGCATCGCCGAAACCGCTGATGCCGCGTAACCAAGCGCCTACTGTTAGCTTTCCCGGACGGCACCCCAGGGGGAGGCACGGATGCTGCAGCGCGACGCCGATCCCGGCGCCGTTGCCGGACACCGGTCCGGGCTGCCCGAGGCAGGAGCGGACGGCCGCCACGCCGGCGGCAGCTGGCTGAGCCGCCTCGGCCGGGAGGATCGCGCCGCGCTCGGCATCTGGGGCGCGGCTCATCTTGCCTTCCTGGTCCTTGCCTGGGCTGCGGCCTGGGCGTTCCGCAGCAGTACCGCGCACGCGCCGCTGACCGGCGTCTTCGAGCACTGGGATGCCACCCTGATGCGGGAGGTTGCCCAGTACGGCTACTTCGGCCCGCATGCAGTCCCGAACAACGACGCGTTCTTTCCCGGCTATCCCGTGGCGCTCCGGCTGGCTCACCTGCTCCTGCGCAACTGGGTGCTGGCCGAGCTTGCCGTTCCCGCCGTGGCCGGCTGCTTCGCCGTCGTCGCGCTGGCCCGCCTGGCGAAGAGCCACCGCGCCGTGCTGTACCTGGTCGTGTCGCCCGCGGCGATCTTCCTCATGGTGGGGTACGCCGAGGCCCTGTTCCTGGCGTTCGCTGTCCCGGCGTGGCTGGCTGCCAGCCGGGGCCGCTGGTGGCGGGCAGCGCTGCTGGCCGCCCTGGCCGGGCTGGTCCGTCCCGACGGCCTGTTCCTGATCCCGGCACTGGCCGTGATGGCCCTCGCGGGCCGGCCCGCGCCCGATCCCGCCGCTGACGATGCCGCGCAGCCCGCCCTTGCGTCCCCCGCACCGTCTGTCCGGGAGCGACTCGCGCATGCGGCGATCGCCTGCTCGGCGCTGGCCGGCCCGGCGGTCTACGAGATCTACCTGCGAGCCGAGACGGGCAGCTGGCTCGCCTGGTCGCACGCTCTGCGGGCGGGCTGGGACCTCCGCCTGACCAGCCCGGTCCGGGCGCTGAAGACGACCTGGTGGGCGGCTTTCCAGCACTCGTTCAGCGCCAGCACGGCCTGGGAGTTCCAGCTCGAGCTGGCCGCGATGGCCGTGATGATCCTGGCTGTCCTCGCCTTTGCGGCGGGCCGGCGCTGGCCCGAGGCCGTCTACTGCGGCCTTGCCGTCGTGGCCCTCGGGACCTCGACCTGGTTCGAGACCGGCCCGCGCACGCTGCTGCTGCTCTTCCCGCTGTGGGTGGCGCTCAGCAGGCTCGGGGACAGGTGGCCCTGGCTCCGGTATGCCTACCTGAGCGTGTCGGCGCCGATCGCCGTCGTGCTCGGCATGCTGTACCTGTCCGGTCAGTGGGCGGGCTGAGCCGGCGCCAGCCGCCGCAGGCCGCCGCGCAGGGCGAAGCGGTCCGGGGCGCCCGCGAGGACGCCCCCGACCGGATCGTCGGCACCTGACGATCTGACGACATCCCGCTCGGGGCGCAGCGCCTCCCGGACGACCAGCCCGCAGAGCAGCGCAACGGCGCCGAACCGGGCCAGCACGGCGGCAAAATACAGGCCGGCACTGATGCCACCGGGCGCACCGGGGCCGGCGACGATAGTGATCAGGTAGGCCCAGATGGCGTAGAAGTAGCCCACCTCGGCGACCTGCCAGACGAGGTAGCCGACCAGCTTCGGCCGGGCGAGGACGACGAGCGGGACAAGCCAGACCACGTACTGCGGCGACCAGACCTTGTTCGAGAGCAGGAACGCGGCCGTGGTGAGGAAGATCAGCTGCGCAAGCCGCGGCCGCCGGGGTGCCGCCAGAGCCAGCAGCGCGATGGCCGCGCACGCGACCGCGAAAGCGCCCGCTGACATCAGGTTCAGCCCCGGTACCGAGTAGGTGCCGACACCCGGCAGCTTCTGGTGCTGGAAGAAGTAGTAGATGCTGCCCCAGTCGGCACCGCGCTGGCTGCTGAACACGTAGAAGGTCGCCCAGCCGGACGGCGCGACGATCATGAATGGCAGGTTGACCGCGAGCCATGCGGCAGCGCCTGACCCTGCCGTGATCCAGAAACTGCGCATCCGGCCTGCCCGCAGGCAGAGGAGGAACAGCGGCCACAGCACGACAACGGGATAGAACTTGGTCGCCACCGCGAGCCCGAGCAGCACGCCGGCCAGCGCGGGACGCCTGCTGGCCCAGGCGGCCAGCGCCATCATCATCAGCCCCATCGCGATGAGGTCCCAGTTGATGAACGCCGACAGGATCAGGGCCGGGGACAGCGCCACCAGCAGCGCGGTCCAGCGCCGCGACGGGCCTGCGCAGTAGGCCGTCGCCAGCACTCCGATCACCAGGAACACGGCGAGCACGGCCACCGTCACATCGAAGAACTGCAGGCCCCTGGTGAAGGCGTCGGCGGTCGAGTGGACCAGCCAGGCCGCGCCCTGCATGACCGCGCCGATGACGACCGGGTACTCGACGTGATGGCCGATGTAGGGCACCTTGCCGGCGTACAGCTGCTCGGAGAAGTACAGCGGGTAGATGTCGGAGTAGCAGTGCGCCTGATACTGGCCGATGGGAGTGTTCCAGGCGCCTGCCAGGCAGGCGGCCTTAGCGCCGAACGCCAGCCCGTCGGCCACCAGGCTGGCCAGGACAAGGACGGTGGCCGAGCCCGCCAGGGCGGCCCAGCGGCGGCCGTCGCCTGAGGATCGCCGACCGGCCTCTCCGCGCGAGCCAGGGCGGGGCGACGCTCCCTCCCTGGCCTCCTCTTCCATCACGCTCGCTCACTCCGCGTCCGTCGTCGGGCACTTAGCGTCAGTCACCGCCGGCCAGCGGGAGCCAGTCTCGTCAGCAGGCTGGCGGCTGGCTGCACCCGGCAGTGTGCGAACAGGCTAGCCCCTGTCCCCGGCGGTTACCGACTGCTGACCGATACCGGGCCCTGCGCCGGTCACAGTGACCCGCACAGACCCGCGGAGATGCCCCCCGGGCGGGTTCGGGCGCTCTGGGCATGGGTGCCCGAGTCTGCGGGCGTTACGCTGTCACCCATTGCCTTACCAGGAGGTAGCGTTGGCGCTGCGAATCATCATCGGACTCGCCCTGACGGTCGTCGCGGCGGCGGTGGCCGGCCACCGGCTGTACTGGCTCTACCGGCTCGGGCGGACCGGGCAGCCGGCCCCCGAGCGCGTCCAGGCCCTGCGGGAGCACCCGGCCGAAGGCGCCGAGACCCAGGTCACCCAGGTGATCGGGCAGCGCAAGCTGCTCAAGTGGACGGTGCCAGGGATTGCGCACGCGCTGACGTTCTGGGGCTTCATCGTGCTGGCCCTCACCATCATCGAGGCCTACGGCGCGCTGTTCAGCGAGCATTTCGCCATCGTGGTGATCGGGACCTGGGCCTGGATCGGCTTCGCCGAGGACCTGTTCGCCGTTGCGGTGCTCGCCGGCATCATCACGTTTGCCATCATCCGGCTGACCTCGGATCCCAAGCGTGAGGGGCGCAAGTCGCGGTTTGCCGGCTCGCACACCGGCGCGGCCTGGCTGGTGCTGCTCGGCATCTTCCTGGTCGTCGCGACTCTGCTGATCTACCGGGGCGCGCAGATCAACGCCGGTGACTTCCCGTACCCGAAGGGCGCGTTCGCCTCCCAGATCGTCGGCCACTGGCTGCACCCGCTGGGGGCGGCCAACAAGGGCATCGAGACGACGTTCATCCTGCTGCAGCTGGCGGTCATCCTCGCGTTCGGCATCTTCGTGACCTACTCCAAGCACCTGCACATCGTTGTCGCTCCCGTCAACGTGCTGTTCGCCCGCCGTCCCAACGGCCTCGGGCCGCTGGAGCCGATGCGCTCGAACGGCAAGGTGCTGGACTTCGAGGAGGCCGACCCGGACGAGGACGTGTTCGGCATCGGCAAGATCGAGGACCTGAGCTGGAAGGCCATGCTCGACCTGGCCACCTGCACCGAGTGCGGGCGCTGCCAGTCGCAGTGCCCGGCCTGGGCGACCGGCAAGCCGCTGTCGCCGAAGATGATCATCCTGGAGCTGCGCGACCACGCGTTCGCCAAGGCGCCGTACCTGCTGGCCGGCTCCGACGAGGCCCGCGAGGCGCTGCCGGATGCGGTGAAGGCCGAGGCCGCGCGCCCGATCATCGGCGATGAGGAAGCCCGCGGCGTCATTCATCCGGACGAGCTGTGGTCCTGCACCAACTGCGGCGCCTGCGTGGAAGAGTGCCCGGTCGACATCGAGCACATCGACCACATCACCGGGATGCGGCGCCACCAGGTACTGGTGGAGTCCGCGTTCCCGACCGAGGCCGGCACGATGCTGCGCAACCTGGAGAACAAGGGTGACCCCTGGGGGATGGGGGGCAGCAAGCGCACGGACTGGATGACCGAGCTCGACTTCGAGGTGCCCGTCATCGACGGGCCGATCGGCGATGACATCGAGTACCTGTTCTGGGTTGGCTGCGCCGGCGCGCTGGAGGACCGGGCCAAGAAGACCACCAAGGCGATCGCCCAGCTGCTGCACACCGCGGGCGTGAGCTTCGCGGTGCTCGGCCCGGCCGAGTCGTGCACCGGCGACCCGGCCCGGCGGATCGGCAACGAGTTCGTGTTCAGCATGCTCGCCCAGCAGAACATCGAGACGCTGAACGAGGCCGGCGTCCGCAAGATCGTGGCCAGCTGCCCGCACTGCTTCAACACCATCTCCCGCGAGTACCCGCAGCTCGGCGGCAACTACGAGGTGATTCACCACACGCAGCTGCTGGCCCAGCTGGTCACCGACGGCAAGATCAGGCCGGTCACGCCCATCGAGGAGAAGGTCACCTACCACGACCCGTGCTTCCTCGGGCGGCACAACCGGGTGTTCACGCCGCCGCGCGAGATCATGGAGCAGGTGCCTGGCATCCAGTCGCAGGAGATGCACCGGTGCAAGGAGCGCGGTTTCTGCTGCGGCGCCGGTGGCGCCCGGATGTGGATGGAAGAGCGGATCGGCAAGCGCATCAACACCGAGCGGATCGAAGAGGCGCTCGGCACCAACCCGGACACTATCTCCACGGGCTGCCCGTACTGCCTGGTCATGCTCGGCGACGCCGTGGCCGCGAAGAAGAGCTCCGGCGAGGCCAAGGAGTCGCTGGAGGTCGTCGACGTGGCGCAGCTGCTGATCAGGTCGGTTCAGGTCCCGGCCGCTGCCAGCCCGGCAGCCGGAGCCGGCGACGAGGCGTGATCAGAAGGCAGGCGTGACCAGACGCGCGGCGGGCTGAGTGGACTCGCGGCGGGCTGAGTCGTTCAGCGACGGTGTCTTCGCCGTCGCGATCACTATCCTGGTCTTCAACCTGCTGCCGATCGCCGACAAGACCGCCAGCGCCGGTGCGCCGGGAACGGTGCCGCTCACGGCCCGCAACCTGGCGCATTACTGGCCTGCCTACCTGGCCTACGTGGTGAGCTTCCTGACTATCGGCATCATGTGGATCAACCACCACACGATGCTGTCGCAGGTCAGCAAGGTCAATCGCACTGTCCTGGTGCTGAACCTGTTCCTGCTGATGGGCATCGTCGCGATCCCGTTCCCGACTGCGCTGGTGGCGGACCACCTGACCGGCGCCGACGGCGGGCAGGGCCAGGCCACCGTGGCCGCCGTGGTCTACGGCCTGGTCATGATCGTCATCTCGGTCGGCTACGGCGCAACGTGGATTTACCTGGCCGCGCACCAGGAGGAGCTGGGCGCGCGCCGCCGGGTGCACCGGCCGCGGCTCTCGACGGTCCGGTTCACCATCGGGAACGCCGGCTACGTCATCGGCACCCTGGTCGCCTTCTTCTCGCCGGTGACGGCGCTGATCATTTTCGGACTGCTGGCCGTTTACTACATGTTCGAGCACCTGCCGTCAGATCCGGTCGACGATGACCAGGCCGGACCTGACAGCTAGGGAACGATCCTGACCGGCAGCCAGACCCGGACCTTGGTGCCCTGCCCCTGGATCGACTCCAGCGTGGCGCGGCCGCCGTGCGCGGTTGCGATGGCCTGCACGATGGACAGCCCGAGACCGCTGCCGCTCGTTCGCTCGAAACGGCCCGAGCCGCCCCGGGCACTGGCCCCGTCGGCCCCGTTCCCGCCCTGATCGGTCTTGTGCACTGCGCCGGCCGAGCTGCTGCCCTGCCTGTCGGCCGAGCGGTGGAACCGGTCAAAGGCGCGGGCCGCATCCTGCTCTGACATGCCGGGTCCGGCGTCGGCTACCTCGATGAGCACGCCGCCGCCGATCGCGCCCAGCCGCACCGCGACCGGCGTGGTCGCCGGGGTGTGCGCGCGCACGTTGCCGAGCAGGTTGGCCAGCACCTGCCGGATGCGCCTCTCGTCCACGACCGCGACCAGCCGGGGCGGCGCCTCGGCCCGGACCGGGCGCTGCGGCTCGACGGCGATGGCGTCGGCAACCGCGTCCCGGACGACGCCGGCCAGGTCGGTCTCGGTCAGGTCGAGCGACGAGGTGCGGTCCAGCCGGGCGAGCTCGAGCAGCTCGGCGACGAGCATGCTCATCCGCTCGGATTCCTGCTCGATCCGCCGCATCGCGTCCGGAAGCTGATCGGGGCCAAGCGCGCCCTGCCGGTACAGCTCGGCGTAGCCGCGGATCGTGGTGAGCGGCGTGCGCAGCTCGTGCGAGGCATCGGCGGCGAACTCGCGTACCTTCTGCTCGGAGCGGAGCCTCGAGGTGAACGCCTGCTGGATGCGGTCCAGCATGGTGTTAATCGAGGTGCCGAGCCTGCCCACTTCGGTCTGGTCGTTGGCGTCCGGCATCCGGGCGGTCAGGTCGCCGCGCGAGGTGATGTCGTTCGCGGTCCTGGTCATGTCGTCCAGGGGATCGAGGCCGCGGCCGACGAGCCACGCGCCGGCGAGCGCCACCAGGGCGATCAGGGCCGCGCCGGTGATCAGCTCGGCGATGATGTAGCCGGCGATCTCGTCAGCGCCGGAGCCGACCGGCTGAGCGACCAGGAGGATGGCGCCGTGGCCGGCGGCGATGCCGGTGCCGCTGGAGTTCCGGATGGCCGGCACCCAGTGGCTGGCGGCAGCAAGGCCCGGAGCGATCTCGAAGCCCTTGCAGCCCAGCGAGGGAAACTGGCCGCAGCCCCGGCTGGCCAGCAGGATCCTGGCCCGGAGCATCTCCCCCCGCGCCGCCAGGGCGAGGACGGGGGCGAAGCCGGCGCTGTTCAGCTGCCGCGTCGCCGCCGCCACCAGCTGGCTGGTCACCGGGCCGTGCGTCAGCGGGTCGACGGCGATCTGGCCGCGGACCGGGATCTCGACGACGGCGAAGTCCGTCACTTTCAGTTCCTGCGCTGCCTGCGGATTGGCCGCGAGCTCAGCCGCCAGTGTCCGCAGGCGGTTCCCTGCCGTGGCGAGCTGGGCGTCGTCGCGGCGCGCCAGCAGGTACGTGCTGACCGAGCCCATGATCAGCAGCAGCACGGTCGTGACGCCGACCAGCACGATGAGCATCCGGGACCGCAGCGACAGCTTCCGGGCGCGCCGGCCCGGCTGGCCTCTGTCGCCGGCTGCTCCGCTACGCGCGGCCGTCGGGGTGGTCCTGCCGTTCGGGCCGCAGGCTGTAGCCGACGCCGCGCTGGGTGTGGATCAGGGGCGGTCCGAGCGGGTCGAGCTTGCGCCGCAGGTAGCTGACGTAGGTCTCGACGATCTGGGACTCGCCCGAGTAGTCCCAGCCCCAGACGCTCTCCAGCAGCTGCGCCCTGGTCAGGACCCGGCCCTCGTGCCGCATCAGGTAGGCAAGCAGGCGGAACTCGGTCGGTGACAGCTCGACCGGCACGCCGGCCCGGTGCACGGTCCAGCGGTCCTCGTCCAGCTCCAGGTCAGCGACCCGCAGCGGCGCGCCGGCCCCGCCGGAACTCTCGCTGCCGCCGCCGCCGTCGCCGCGCGAGGCCCGCCTCAGCACGGCCCGCACCCGCGCGACCAGGGCCTCCACGGAGAACGGCTTGGTGACGTAGTCATCGCCGCCGATCGCCAGCCCGGTCACCGTGTCCGACGAGGTGTCCCTGGCGGTCAGGAAGATGACCGGGACCTCGTTCCCGGCGGCCCGCAGCCGCCGGCAGACCTCAAAGCCGTCCATGTCCGGCATCATGACGTCCAGGACGATCAGGTCCGGCCTGGTCGACTCGGCCTGCCGCAGCGCGTCCTTGCCGCTGCCGGCGGTGGTCACCGAGCAGCCGTGAAACTTGAGCGCGACCTGGACAAGGTCACGGATATTGGGCTCGTCGTCCACGACGAGCACCTGTGGAATTCGGTCGTTCTCAGTCATGTCGTCCTCGGGCTCGCGCCTGGCCGGAGCTGGCGCTCCCGCCTGTGCAGTGCGACCGTGCGCGGATCCGGCGAGTCGAGGCTACCGGCAAAATCCGGGCGGCAGGTCTTGCCCGCCGCCCGGACCGTGGCGCGCAGCCGCGGCGCAGCGGCCTAGGAGGAGGCCGGCGTCGAGGAGGACGGTGCCGCCGAGGAGGACGAGGACGGCGCGGACGAGCCGGAGGAGCCGGAGGAGCCGGAGGGCCGGATCCTGATCAGCTTCGCGTCCCTGGCCCCGCTGACCACCGGGCCGCCGACGAGCACCTGCTCACCGTCCGCGAGCTGCGACTGCCCGACCAGCTGACCGTCTGAGCGGACCCTCGTGCTGGAGCTGAGAACCCAGGTCCAGGTGGTGCCGTCAGCTGCCTGGACCGTGAGGACCGAGCCGCTGAGCGACTCGACCGTGCCGCGCTCAAAGGCAATGGTCCGCGGCGTGGTCGTGCCTTTGAAGGTCACCTGACCGTACTCGCCGCCGACCAGCGCCAGCCGCAGCAGCGGCCGGTGGCAGAACGCCCTGACCCGCGCGGCTGCCCTCGGATGGTCAGAGTCCTGCAGGGCGGCAGTGATCTTCGCGCACCGGCCGGATGCCGTCGCGCTGGTGGTTGCTGTTGTTGCCGCCGTCCCGCTCGACCCTGTGCTGGCCGAGCCGCTGCCGGTGGAGGCAGAGGCCCCGCCGGTGAGCGCGACTCCGATTCCGGCGCCGCCGCCCAGCAGGACCGCGCTGGCGGCGACGGTGGTCACAATGCGCTTCGTCCGGCCGGACCGTGAAGGAGCAGGCGGACCTGCCTGCGGATCGGCCGGGCCGAGGTTGAAAGTATCCATGCACTCAGCCTGACCGCCGATGATGGGTAATCGGGTGCGCGAGCCTGGGAGCTTCCCGGGAACTGCCCGTCAAGTTCATCAGGGCGGGAACGCGCCCTACATCCGCTCGGGCACCGGAATGCCGAGCAGGTCGAGGCCGGTCAGCAGGACCCGCAGGGAGAGCGCGCTGAGCGCGAGCCGGCTCGGCCTGGTGGCGCCTTCGGCGGTGAGCACCGGGCACTGCTCGTAGAAGGTCGTGAAGGCACTCGCCAGCTCGAACAGGTAGCCCGCCAGCTTGTGCGGCTCGGCGGCCACGGCCACGTCGTCGACCGCCCGGCCGAACCCGAGCAGCGTCAGCGCCAGGGCCCGCTCGGCGCTGGTGCCGAGAATGACCGGGCCTGTCGCATCGGCCGGGTCCAGGCCGGCCCTGGCGAAGATGGACCGGATTCTCGCCGTGGCGTACTGCAGGTAAGGGCCGGTGTTCCCGGTCAGGGCCAGCAGTCGGTCAAAGTCCAGAACGTAGCTGGAATCCCTGGCGACCGACAGGTCCCCGTACTTGAGCGCGCCGATCCCGACGGCCTCGGCGATGTGGCGCCGCTGCTCCGGATCGTCGTACCGGTCCTTGATGACCTCTTCGGCCCGCTCGACGGCCTCGTCGATGAGGGTGATGAGCTTGACTGAGCCGCCGGACCTGGTCCGGAACCGCTTGCCGTCTTCGCTCGCGACCATTCCGATGGTCGCATGCTCGGCGCTGACTCCGTCGGTCAGCCAGCCTGCCTGCCGCGCGACGGCAAACACCATGGAGAAGTGCAGCGCCTGCTCGGATCCGACGACATAGATCAGCCGGTCCGCGCCCAGGTCGCGGATCCGGTACCTGATCGCGGCCATGTCGGTGCTGCCGTAGCCGTAGCCGCCGTCGCTCTTGCGCAGGATGAGAGGCAGCGGACTGCCGTCCCGGCCGGTAAAGCCGGGCGGGAACGCGCAGAGCGCGCCGTCGCTCATGACCGCGACCCCGGACGACTGCAGTTCGTCGCACACGTCCGCGAGCATGGGGTTGTAAAAGCTCTCCGGCGCCAGATCAGCGTCAGTCAGCGTGACGCCGAGCCGCGCGTAGATCGCGTTGTAGTACTGCTTGGTGTCGTCCACAAGGACGCGCCAGAGCCGCAGGGTTTCCGGATCGCCGGCCTGGAGCGCCACGACACGGCGCCTGGCGCGCTCGGCGAACTCGGGGTCGGCATCGAACTTCTGCTTCGCTGCCTGGTAGAAGGTGTTGATGTCGCCGGCTGCCAGGGCCTCCTGGGTAGCCGCCTCGCCGACGTCGAGCATGTGCTCGAGCAGCGTGCCGAACTGGGTGCCCCAGTCGCCGATGTGATTGGCCCGGACGACGTGGTGGCCGAGCCGCTCGAGAACGCGGACGACTGCATCGCCGACGACCGTGGTCCGCAAGTGCCCGACGTGCATCTCCTTGGCCACGTTGGGCGCCGAGTAGTCCACCACGACCTGCTGGCTCGGCTCGGCCAGCGCGATGCCGAGCCTCGGATCGGCAAGCTGCGATGCCGCCTGCTGAGCGATCCAGTCGTCGGCCAGGGTGATGTTGATGAAGCCGGGGCCGCTGACCTCCGCCTTCGCCACGGCGGGGTCGGCGCTCAGCCGGTCCGCTATCGGCCCGGCGATATCCCGTGGCGCCCGTCCGGCCCGCCTGGCGATCGACATGGCGGCGTTGGACTGGTAATCGGCAAAGCCGGACGGCCGGATCAGCGGGTCGGCGGCTGCGTACTCAGCGCCGAGCTCGTCCGCCAGTGCCTGCTGCACGAGCGCGCCGAGTGCTGCTTCCGGATCTGTCATCTCACCAGCCTACCGGGCCGTCTACCAATTATTCGGGGGCCCGAGGCCCGTGGTCAGAGGCGCCCGTGGTCAGAGGCTAACGGCGGTCAGGGGCGGCGGAGGAAGTGCCCGCCGCGGCTCGGGCCGAGCCGCTCGCGGATGCGCTCGGTGATCCGGCGCTCGGTGAGCTCGGCCGCCAGGCGGCAGGCGGCGGCCGCGCCCCGGGCGGTGACCGAGCCGTGCGCGATCACGACTGTCGCCTCCAGTCCGAGCAGCGCGGCGCCCCCGTAGGTCTCGGAGTCGAACCGGTCGGCGAGGTCACGCAGCCGGCGGCGCTGCAGCATGGCCCCGATCCGGGCCGGCCGCGAGCTGCCGAGTACGTCGCGCAGCTGAGCGGCCGCGTAGCTGGCGGTGCCCTCGAGCGTCTTCAGCGCGACATTGCCGGTGAAGCCGTCCGTCACGATCACGTCGACCCGCCCGGCCAGCAGGTCACCACCCTCGACGTTGCCGGCGAAGCTGATCGGCATGCCGCCGTGCGGCGGATCGGAGTCGAGCAGCTCGTGACTGCGCCGGGTCAGCTTGTTCCCCTTGCCAGGTTCTGCCCCGATTGTCAGCAGCCCGACGCGAGGCTCGGCGATGCCGAAGGCGATCTCCGCGTACGCGACGCCGAGCTGGGCGAACTGCACAAGCATCTCCGGCTTGGGGTCGGCGATCGCGCCCGCATCGATCAGCACGGTCGGGTTCGGCCGGGTCGGCAGCACGGCTGCCAGCGCCGGCCTGGTCACGCCCGGCAGCGGCCGCAGCCGCAGCTGGGCGGTCGCCACGATCGCGCCGGTGGAGCCGGCCGAGACGACGGCGCCGGCCAGGCCGCGCCGGACCAGCTGACAGGCCACAGCGATGCTGGAGCGCGGGCGTCGCCAGCTTGCCAGCGCGCCCTCCTCCATCGAGATCGACTCCTCGGCGGCCTCGATCGTCACCCCGGCCGTCGGCCCGGTCTTCGCCAGCAGCGGCCTGATCAGGCCCGGGCGCCCGGTCAGGGTAATGGGGGTGCGCAGCTCCTTGGCAGCCGCGATAGCGCCGGTCACGATCTCGTCCGGCGCGTGGTCCCCGCCCATGGCGTCCACGGCTATGACCAGGTGGTGTCCTGGCGGCGGTGCGGGCGGCGGTTCCGCCGCTGGCGCAAGCGCGAGCTCGCCGGCTGTCTCGGCTCCGGAACCCCGGGCGGGTACAGCGGCGGAAGGGTCGGCCGGCCCGCTCAGCGTGCAGCCCGCGTCGTGTCCCGCATGTCGCCTAGCTTCTCACTGCCCGCGCCCTGCAGAGTGCGTCGGTAGCAGCGAGTTGGCGCGTTTGGGGCTAATGTCACGGGGTACGCCGCGGTGCGCTGCGGGGACCGGCGGGACCAATGTGGCGACGAAAATCCTTCTGGGCTGGAGGCAACGCTGAGCGTGTCCTGAGCGTTTTCCTAATCGTTACCCCATGAACTGGCATGACGGTAACGTCGCCCTAGCCAAATGCGTCTCAAGTGGCGGGACCGGGAAGAACCAGTAACAGCACGCCGATGGCGGCATGACACGGGGAGATCATGCGCACAGCCAGGCGCCGCAGGTAGTGGCGGCCGGAGGGAGTTGCATGAGCGTTCAGGAAATCACGTCGGCGGTACCCGCGCCAGGCCGGGGGTTCAGGGCGTACACGGCCAAGCACCTGGACCAGCTGACGGCCAGGGCCGGGCTGTGCGAGGCAGAACGGCTCGCCGTTCGCGCGGTTGCGACTGTGCTGCCATTCCGCACAAATGACTATGTGCTGGAATCGCTGATCGACTGGTCCGCGGCTCCGGACGATCCGATGTACCGGCTCGTCTTCCCGCAGGCCGACATGCTGCCGGCGGAGGACGTCGGGCCGATCGCGGCCATGCTGGCGGACGGCGCGCCGGAGCGGGAGATCCACGCGGCCGCCCATGCGATCCGGGTGCGCCTGAATCCGCACCCGGCCGGCCAGCTGGCGCTGAACATCCCGGCGCTGGCCGATGAACCGCTGCCAGGTGTGCAGCACAAGTACCCCGAGACGATCCTGGTCTTCCCAAAGCAGGGCCAAACCTGTCACGCGTACTGCACCTACTGCTTCCGGTGGGCGCAGTTCGTCGGCGAGCCTGACCTGAAGATGGCCACCGACGACACAGCGAGGGTGGCCGCGTACCTGCGCGCGCACCCGGAAGTCACCAGCGTGCTGATCACGGGCGGTGATCCGATGATCATGAGCGCCGCCGTCCTGCGCCGGTACATCGAGCCGCTGCTCGCGCCCGGCCTGGAGCAGATCGAGTCCATCAGGATCGGCACCAAGTCGCTGGCGTACTGGCCGCAGCGATTCGTGACAGACCCCGATGCTGACGACACCCTCCGGCTGTTCGAGGAGGTCAGCGCGGCCGGGAAGACGCTGGCGCTGATGGCGCACTTCTCGCACCCGCGCGAACTGGAGCCGGACCTGGTCGCCACCGCGATCAGCCGCATCCGCGGTACCGGCGCCATCATCCGCACCCAGGCCCCGCTGATCAGGACGATCAACGACGACGCGGACTGCTGGTCACAGATGTGGCGGCTGCAGCTGCGCCTCGGCCTCGTGCCTTATTACATGTTCGTCGAGCGGGACACCGGGCCGCAGGGCTACTTCGCGGTCCCGCTCGCCAGGGCCGCCGAGATCTTCCGCGATGCCTACGGCAGCGTCTCCGGACTCTGCCGGACGGTCCGCGGACCGTCGATGTCCGCAACGCCAGGCAAGGTCTGCGTCGACGGCGTCGCGGAGGTAGGCGGGCAGCGGGTGTTCGTGCTGCACATGATCCAGGCGCGTGACCCGTCGCTGGTCGGCCGGCCATTCTTCGCCGAGTTTGACCCGGACGCGGTCTGGCTCTCCGACCTGCGGCCCGCGTTCGCCGACCGGTTCCCGTTCGAGACGGCCGAGGGCTCCGTCCGCGGCGACCCCGGCGCGGAATGGGACGCCGAGCTGCTCGCGGCCGGCTAAGCGGCCAGGCCGTTAACTCGTAAGATCGCGCGGCCTATGACCCCGGCGATCTTACGAGATCATTGTCCTAGCCAGCGGGAGACTCGCTCAGCCCGCCGCCATCGGCGGTCTGCGGCTGGACCGCGGCGGCCACCACGCTCGGACCCGGCGCGCCAGCGCCCGCTGAGGCGCCTGTCCGCTTGATAAAGATGCAGCTGGCAGCGGCCGCGACCAGGAAGAGGATGGGCACCAGAATCGTCGGCCGCATGGCCTGAACGAATCCGTTGGTGAAGATCTCGCCGGCCAGGCCGCCCGCCCGGTGACCCGAGCCGACTTCGAGGCCGCCCTTAGCCGCGGACTGGAATCCGGCGACCAGCTTGTCACGCGCGGCGGGCGGCAGGCTGGCTCCGCGCTGCTGAATCTGGTCGAGGAAGCCGGCGATGAGCCGGTTCTGCAGCAGCGCGCCGATGCCGGCGGTGCCAATCACCGTGCCGACCTGGCGGGTGGTGTTGAAGACGCCGGATGCCGCCCCGGCCATCATCGGGTTGACGCTGCGCATGGCCTCGGTCGTCATCGGCGCGAATGTGCATCCGATGCCAATCCCGGCGACGATCTGCGGCGCGAGGAACGTGTACCAGGCGGAGTTCGGCTGAGCGATCAGCGCGATCGAGCCCATGCCGCCGGCGAACAGCAGCAGCCCGCTCATCAGGATGTACTTGCCGCCGATCCGGTCCGACATCCGGCCGGCCACCGGCGCCACGAACATCGCGATGACCGAGGCGGGCGCCATTGTCAGCCCGGCTTTCAGCGCCGAGAACCCGAGCACTGACTGCAGGTAGATGGAGAACGGCAGGAAGATCCCGAGCATGCCGATCGCGATGAAGCCGGAGACCATGTTCATCAGGGAGAAGTTGCGGTCCCTGAACAAGACGAAGGGGACGAGCGGCTCACCGTCCTGGCGCCGCGCCTGCAGGTACAGGAACAGGCCGAGGAGCACGAAGCCGACCACCAGCAGCAGCGGGATCGAGATGAACGAGGTGATCGTGCCCCAGTTGTACTTCTGGCCCTCGACCAGCGCGTAGCAGATCGAGAGCAGGGCCAGGCTGGCCAGCACCACGCCGGTGATGTCAAAGCTATGCCGCCGCCCGGTCCGCAGGTCCGGGATGAGGATGAAGGTAAGCACCAGCACCAGCGCGCCGATCGGGACGTTGATGAAGAAGATGTACCGCCAGTCGAAGGCCGTGACCAGCAGCCCGCCCAGGGTGGGACCGGCGATCGTGGCCACGCCGGCGACCGCGCCCCAGATCCCGAACGCGGCGCCGCGGCGCTCGGGCGGGAACACCATCGTCAGGATGGCCAGCGTCTGCGGCATCAGCATCGCCGCGCCGACGCCCTGGACCGCGCGGAAGGCGATCAGGAATCCGGGAGACGGCGCGAGCCCGCACGCCGCCGACGCCACCGTGAACAGGGCAACCCCGGCGAAGAACAGCGTCCGCTGGCCGAACAGGTCGCCCAGGCGGCCGCAGGTGATCAGGAGTACCGCCAGTACCAGCGCGTAGGCGTTGATGACCCACAGCACATCGTCGAGCGACGCGTGCAGCTTGTCGATCATGTTCGGGATCGCGATGTTCACGATCGTCAGGTCGAGCAGCGTCATGAAGAACCCGAGCGAGATCACGATCAGGATGACCCACGGGTTCGTGCGCTTGATCGGCTGTGCTGCCAGTGCGGCCACTGCTGTCCTCCGTCGCGTACGCGGGCACGCCCGGCCGTCAGGGACAGGGGGATGCCACGTGCTGAATACGCTACGGCACGGGGGTGACAGTCCGGATCAGGAGATGTTGAGCCCGCTCACGGACATGCCGTCGGCGGAGGTGAACGGCTGATCGGTCACCACGTTCGTCATCGGGACCGGCACTGCAGCGGTCAGCGGCGCGATGAGCCTGATTATCACCGCAATCGGGCTTTCCGGCGTGATCGTGATCGGGACACCGAGCAGATCGCCGGACAGCTTGCTGGCGTAGAGCATGACATCACCGGACAGCGCCAGGCTGAGCGCCCTGGTCGTGAAGCATTGCTTTCGGAACTCATCGGCGACTCCCTGACTGCCGGAGCGGATTCCCGTCACGCCGGCCTGCCGGGAGCTTTCGGGGCCAGGGCTTCCGAACCCCGTTCGGTGCGAACGGGGCGAGCCGAAGTATGCTCCGGCCATGAAACTTAACGGAACTGCCGCAATCGTGTCCGGAGGGGCCAGCGGCCTCGGTGAGGCTACCGTCCGCGCGCTGGCTGCCGGCGGCAGCAAGGTCGTCGTCGCCGACCTGAACGAAGAGCGCGGCAAGGCGCTGGCTGATGAAGTGGGCGGCCTGTTCGCCCGTACTGACGTCAGCGATGCCGACTCCGTGCGGGCGGCCGTCGCGGTGGCCGAGTCGGCCGGAGAGCCGCTGCGCTTCGTGGTGAACTGCGCGGGCATCGGCTGGGCCCAGCGCACTGTCGGCCGGGATGGCGAGCCGCACGACCGGGCCGCGTTCGGCAAGGTCATCAACGTGAACCTGATCGGGACCTTTAACCTGATGAGCATCGGCGCGGCGGCCGTCGCGAAGACCGAGCCGGCCGACTCCGACGGCGCACGCGGCGTGGTGACCAACACCGCCTCCATCGCGGGCCTGGAGGGCCAGACCGGCCAGCTCGCCTACTCGGCGTCCAAGGGCGGCATCATCGGCATGACCGTGCCGGCCGCGCGCGACCTGGCCGCGATCGGTGTCCGGGTGAACACCATCTGCCCCGGCATTATCGACACGCCCATCTACGGCAGCGGCCCGGCCAGCGAGGAGTTCAAGGCCAGGCTCGCCGCCCCGGTGCCGTTCCCCAAGCGGATGGGCACGGCAGCGGAGTTCGCGCACCTGGTCCGCTTCCTGATTGAGAACGACTACATGAACGCCGAAGTGATCCGCTTCGACGGCGGCATCCGATTCCAGCCGAAGTAAGGACGCCAGCCAGATGGCAGACGAGGTACTGACCGAGGTCAGCGACGGCGTTGCCGTCATCACCATCAACCGGCCGCAGGCCAGGAACGCAGTCAACGGCGCCGTGGCCCGCGGCATCGGCACGGCCGTCGCGGAACTCGACGCGCGCAAGGACGTCCAGGTCCTGATCCTGACCGGCGCTGCCGGCACCTTCTGCGCGGGCATGGACCTGAAGGGCTTCCTGACCGGCGACTCGCCGAACTTCGAGGACCGCGGATTCGGCGGGATCGTGCAGCGGCCGCCGGCCAAGCCGATCATCGCGGCGGTCGAGGGCTACGCGCTCGCGGGCGGATTCGAGCTCGTGCTGTCCTGCGACCTGATCGTGGCGAGCGAGGAGGCCAAGTTCGGCCTGCCCGAAGTGAAGCGGAGCCTGGTCGCCGGCGCGGGGGGCCTGCTGCGCCTGCCCAAGCGCATCCCGTACCACCTCGCGATGGAGATCGCGCTGACCGGCGAGCACTACCCGGCCGCCCGGCTGCAGGCGGCCGGGCTGGTGAACCAGCTGGTCCCGGCAGGAGAAGCGCTGGCCGCGGCGACTGAATTCGCCAAGCGGATCGCGCAGGGCGGCCCGCTCGCGCTGACGGCGAGCAAGCGCGTCATCGTCGAGTCGGCCGACTGGGACAGCGCGGAGGCGTTCCAACGGCAGGGCGAGATCATCACCCCGGTGTTCACTTCAGCGGATGCCAGGGAGGGCGCGCTCGCGTTCGCCGAGAAGCGGCCGCCGGTCTGGCGCGGCGAGTAGGCGCGGCGGCGGTGCCGCGCCGCGCCAGGACGCGGCGGCGCGGCACTAACGTGCACTGCAGTGGCGGCCATCTTCTAGGATCGTCGGTCTAGAGGCAGGACGCGGCCGCGACCGCGCTGACCTGCCGTCGTCCTCCGCCACCGCCGTGAGCGACCAGGAGATGCAGATAATGCCGGTTCCGCGGATCAGCGTTGTCGTTCCGTTCCATAACAACGGGGATGTGCTTGGTGACTGCCTGAAGTCGATCGCCGCTCAGTCGTTCGCTGACCTCGAGGTCATCATGGTCGATGACGGCTCGGTCGACAACGGCGCCGAGGTGGCAGCGGCGCAGGCGGCAGCCGACCCGCGGTTCCGGCTGATCCAGGTCAACGGCGGCAGTCCCGGCTTCTCCCGGAACGAGGGCATCAAGCACGCCACCGGTGAGTACCTGTCGTTCGTCGACGGCGACGACGCGCTGCCGAGCCACGCGCTCGAGCTGCTGCTGGTGACACTTGAGGAATCGGGCTCGGACTTCGTCTCCGGCGCCGTGCAGCGGATCGGCCCGGCCGGGATCACCCTGTCAGCGCTGCACGCCAAGGCGATCAAGACCAGGAAGATCGGCACGCACATCAGCGTCAGCCCGGAGCTGTTCTTCGACGTGTCGGTGTGGAACAAGCTGTTCCGCCGGTCGTTCTGGGATGCGAACCACCTGATCTTCCCCGAGGGCGTGGTGTGGGAAGACCTCCAGCTGATGACCAAGGCGCACGTGCTGGCCCGCGCGGTCGACGTGATTCCCGATTTCATCTACTACTGGCGCGAGCGCGGCTCCGGGGCGCTGTCGATCACCCAGTCCAGGACCAGCATCGAGAACTTCCGCGACCGCATCACCGCGCTGCTGGTGATCGACGAGTTCCTGCGCGAGCACAAGCCCTCCCGGATGGAGCGCGAGCACCAGCGCAAGGCGCTGCTCAACGACCTGTGGCTGTACATCCCCGACCTGGGGCGCACGACCGAGGCGTACCGGACCGAGTTCCTTGACCTGATGGGCGCGTACCTGGCGCAGATCGACAAGCGGGTGATCCGCCAGCTTCCGTCCACGCACAAGCTCGCCTATCACCTGATCGCCCGCCGCATGATGCCCGAGCTGCTTGAGCTGTCCGGCTACCTCAGCGAGCAGCCGGTCAGGACGGTTCAGGTGGTCAGGGAGCGCGGCCGCGTCTGGGCCGACCTGCCGTTCAGGAAGGAGCACGGGAAGAAGATCCCGTCCCGCATCTACCGGACCCAGATGCGCGAGCTCGATCCGTTCGTCCGGGTCGAGGGTGTCGACTGGGAGAACGGCAAGCTGGTCATCTCCGGCTGCGCCTACGTCCCGTCCATCGACATCCGCAAGCGGCGGCATACCTCGAAGATCGTGATCCTGCGCCCGCGGCAGCTGGGACGGCTGCCGGTGATCGTGGTGGCGAAGTCGTTCCGGCACCCGGAAGCCAAGCAGTGGTCGGGGCAGCTCCGCTACGACTACGACTGGGCCGGGTTCCGGGCCGAGATCGACCCCCGGTGGTTCCACGTCGGCGGCCGGTGGCTGACCGGCGACTGGGACGGCTTCGTGCTGGTCCGCGGCCGCGGCGTCTGGCGCATGTCCCGGCTGCACACCCCGATCAGGGGATCGGCTGAGCGGCCGGCCGCGCGGCAGGTCGCGCCGGGCATCAGGCTCGGCGTGCGGTGGCTTGGCCGCCGGCTGCACGTCCAGGTCGTCCGCACCCCGGCGGAGCTGCGCAGCTGCGAGCAGGCGGGCGACGAGCTCGTGCTCGGTGTCGACCTGGAGCAGTCCGCGGGCAGTCCGGAGGCCCGGCTCGTCCTGGTCTGGTCCAAGGGGACGGCTACCCGCGAGCTGCCGACGACGGTCACGACTCTCGCGGACGGCGGCTTCCGGCTGCGCGGCGTCATGTCGGCCGAGTTGCTGCGCGAGGGCCTCACGCTGGACTTCGCCAGCGGAGCGGTGACGGAGAAGGACGCCAGGATCGAGTGGGACCTGTGCGTCGAGCGGCCGGGCGCGGGCCGGATCCGGGTGGCGTTCCCGGTCGACGCCCGTGAGTACGCCTTCCTGTCCGAAGCCGAGGAAGTGGCAGTCGAGCGCACCCGGTACGGCAACGTGGTCGTCATGCGCCGCGGCCACCGTCCGGTGATCGAGGACAACTCCTGGTCCGGTGACGGAACCCTGACGCTGCACGGCCGGTACGCCGACCGGGCTGGCGAGCCGCTTGAGGCGGTCCTGGTCCGGATGGGGTCGACCGATCTGCACCGCCTCCCGATGCAGCGCGACGGTGACCTGTTCACGATCGTGGTGCCCGCGGCCACCATGCCGTTCTTCGGCCGTCAGCAGCCGCTGCGCGACGGCGCCTGGCAGCTGAAGCTGCAGTTCGCCGGCCAGGCGGACAGCCAGGAGCTGATCACCCCGGTCTACGACCACTCCCGGCTGACGGAGGCTGACAGCGAGCGGCGCCAGTTCGGCCCCAAGCTGTACCGATTCACCACGACCGACTATGACACTCCGCTCCTGACCGTCAACGCGGCACTGAAGCTCGCCGAGCACGGCCGGATCCAGCGCCGGGTGCTGCGCGACATGTACTACCCGCTGCAGCAGCGCCGCGGCCTGCGGGACGCGGTGGTGTTCATGAGCTTCAAGGGCAAGCAGGCCAGCGACAACCCGCTCGGGATTGCCGCTGAGCTGCGCCGCCGCGGCGACACCAGGGAGCACATCTGGGCGGTGAACGACTGGTCGGTGCCAGTGCCGGACGGCGCCAGGCCGGTGCTGATGGGCACCGAGGGCTACTGGGATGCCCTGGCCAGGTCCGCCTACCTCGTCTCTAACGACGACATGCCCACCGGGTACGAGAAGCGGGCCGGCCAGGTCTACGTGCAGACCTGGCACGGTACGCCGCTGAAGCGGATCGGCTTCGATGTCGAGCAGCTGCAGTCGATCAGCGGCGCCAAGTACCTCGATCACCTCGCAGTGGATGTCGCGAAGTGGGACATGCTGCTGTCGCCGAACCCGTTCAGCACGCCGATCCTGAAGCAGGCGTTCCGGTTCAGCGGGGAGATCCTGGAGTCCGGGTATCCGCGCAACGACGTCCTGGCGGCCGGGGACGGCTCGGCGGCCGCGGCAACGGCCCGCGAGCGGCTCGGGCTCCCGCCCGGCAAGAAGGTCGTGATGTACGCGCCCACCTGGCGCGACAACCAGTACTACGCCTCCGGCCGGTACCGGTTCGACCTCCGGCTCGACCTCGAGCGAGCCTGGCAGGAACTCGGCGACGAGTACATCGTGCTGATCCGTGGGCACCATCACATGGCCGATGACGTGCCGTCGGGCATCAGGCCCGGTTTCGTGCTGAACGTCACGGCGTACCCGGACATCTCCGAGCTGTTCCTGGTCAGCGACGCGCTGATCACCGACTACTCGTCGATGATGTGCGATTTCGCGGTCACCGGGAAGCCGATGGTCTTCTACACCTACGACCTCGAGGACTACCGGGACAACCTGCGCGGTTTCTACCTCGACTTCGAGGCCGAGGTGCCGGGCCCGCTGCTGGCCACCTCCGATGAGGTCATCGGCGCGCTCGCCGACCTGGACGCAGTCGCGGCGAGCTACCGCAGCCGGTATGAGGCGTTCGCGGCCAAGTTCTGCTCCCTCGACGACGGCAAGGCCGGCGCCCGCGTCTGCGACCGGATTTTCGGCAGCTAATCAGGGCAGGGAACGAGGCCTGCCAGACCCGGCATCGCACCCGGCCGCGGTGTGGCAGTGTGCCTTCGCTCGCTGCGAGCTGCCGCGGCCGTGTGAACGGACGCCTGCCGCCTGCCATGTGAACGGACGCCTGACCCCTGCCGTGTAAACGGACGCCTGCCGCGAGGTTACTGACCAGCGAACTTGACTCGGATAATTTCGATCGTAAAACTAGGCTATTCTGCGATGCCTGCTCCTGGCTGGCGCCGCGAAGGCCATGCGATCGGAGTAGCCCATGCCGTCATCCCAGCCTGCGTCCCCGCGTGAGGAGGCGATCGCGGCTCCGCCAGCCGCGGAGCGCTCTGCGGCGCCGGGCGGCAGCGAGCGTCCCTCGCGCGCTGGCGGCTGGCTCGCGGTGCTGGTCCCGGCCGCTGCCGGACTGGCAATCGGCGGCTACCAGCTGGGTAGCCCCTCGCTGTGGCGGGACGAGGGCTACACGCTGGCAGTCGCCACCAGGCCGCCGGGCACGATCCTCGCGATGCTCGGCCACCAGGATGTCGTGCACGGCCTCTATTACCTGGTCATGCACGTAGTGGTGGCAGTGCTGGGTACGTCGGCGGTCGCCCTCAGGCTGCCGTCGCTGGTCGCGGCAGCCGCAGCCGCCGGCGTGACCGGATCGCTTGGCCGGCACCTGTGGGCCGGAATGAGGCAGCCCGCCCCGGCCGCCGTCGGCACGCTCGCCGGGCTGCTTCTCGCCGGCCTGCCGCTGACCACCTGGTACGCGCAGGACGCCCGGCCGTACGCGCTGGCCTCGATCTGCGCGATCGGCGCGAGCTGGCTGCTGGTCAGGGGTACCGCCGCGAGGGGCGGGTGGTGGTGGGCCGGATACGCGGCGGTGATGGCACTGCTGGGCTGGCTGAGCCTGTACGCGCTCCTGCTGCTGCCAGCGCACGCCATCAGCCTGCTGCTCAGCGGCCGCTTCCGGGAGGACCGGGTGGTCGCCCGCCGGTGGCTGATCGCCGCGGCCAGCGCGTGCGTCGTCGTGGCCCCGCTGCTCCTGCTCGGGGCCAGCCAGGCCGGCACCCTGGCCTGGATACAGAGCCCGACGATGTCGACTGTCTACGGACTCGTCTTCGACTTCAGCGGCGCCAAGCTGCTCACGCCGGTCATCGCCGTGCTCGCCTGTCTGTGCCTGTGGCGCGAGCTTGGCGCGCGCCGCCGGACCGGCTGGACAACGGCAGCTATCGCGCTGCCCTGGCTGGTGCTGCCGCCGGTCGTCCTGCTCGCTGCGTCGCTGGCCTACCCGACGTATGTGGAGCGGTACGTGGTGTTCTGCCTGCCGGCCATGGCCCTGCTGGCCGCCGCGGGCCTGGGCTGGCTGTGGCAGCTCGTGAGCCCGGCCGGCGCCCCGGCACGGCGCCGGATTCTGGGCGCGCTGCTGTCAGGTCTGATCCTCGCTGGCTTTACTGCCGCCCTGATCGGCCCGCAGCAGACGGTGCGGCTGACCAGCGACCGGCCCGACAATCTCCGGCAGGTCGCTGCCGTGGTGCAGGCGTACGAGCGGCCCGGAGATGCGGTGGTCTACCTGCCGTGGGACACCAGGGTGGTCGGCTTTGCCTATCCAGCGCCGTTCCGGCGGCTGGACGACATCGGCCTGGCCCGATCGCCGCAGGCATCAGACACCCTGGACGGCACGGAGGTTCGGGCCGGAGTGCTGACGGGGCGGATCGCCGCCGAGCCACGGGTGTGGACGGTGCGCTGGACCGACACCGGAACGTCGGCCGAGACTGCCCGGGTGCTCAGTGGCTTGCGGCTGCTGCGCAGCTGGCGGATCGGCTCGGTACTGCTTGGTCTTTACGTGCCGCGAGCGGGGTAGCGACCCGGACCTGGCGGCGCCCCGCGGCTGCCGGAAGGAGTAGCAGCCGCGGGGCACCGGGCCCCGCTTGCCCGGTGGGGGTGCCGGGCCGCGGGGTGCCTGCGCAGTGGGGGATACCGCGAGGCGGAGGGTTACGTTTTCGGGGATTGCGAGCGGAGCAGCGGGATCGTCAGGCTGCGGCGAGGGGGCGCGCGGCCTGTGCGAGCGGTGCCTGTGCGAGCGGTGCCTGTGCGACCGGTGCCCGTGCGACCTGCGCCTGTGCGACCTGCGCCTGTGCCAGCGGTGCCTGAGCCATGAGGCGCTGGCGCAGCTTGGCCCGCCCGCGGTGCAGCCGCGACATCACGGTCCCGATCGGAGTTCCCATCATCTGGGCGATCTCCTTGTACGGGTAGCCCTCGATGTCGGCCAGGTAGATGGCAACCCGGAATTCCTCCGGCAGATCGCGCAGTGCTCGCAGGACCTCAGAGTCAGCAAGCCGGTCCAGCGCCTCAGCCTCGGCCGACCTGGCCGGCGGCATGATCGGATCGCTGCCTGCCTGCCACTCTTCGCGGCCGTCCAGGCTGATGTCGGAGACTGGCTCGCGCCGCTTCTTCCGATAGCTGTTGATGAAGGTGTTGGACAGGATCCTGTGCAGCCACGCCCGCAGATTCGTGCCGGGCTTGAACTGGTGGAACGCCGCGTAGGCCTTGGCCACGGTCTCCTGAACCAGGTCCTCGGCATCACTGGGGTTCCTGGTCATCCGCAGCGCGGCCGGGTAGAGCTGCGCCATGTAGGGGATGACATCGCGCTGGAATCGCTCGTCCCGATCCGGCATCGGCTCGGCCGGCTGACGGCGTGGCTGTGCCGCATCCGCCTGCTTCACGATGACCTGCTCGGTCTCTACCTGGGTCACTCTCACTCCGCTCCGCCTGATCAACTGACAGAGCTATGACGTAACTCGCGGGTAACCGGACCCGTGATCTGCGTAACACTGGGGCTACGGAATGCCGTTCCCACAGGTAATAGGGGGTTTTGATCCGTTTAGATCCAGCGGTGGAACCACATCCGGGACAGCCAGGATGAGTACGGGATGACCTGGGCCGTCAGGACCGGGTACAGGTAAGCGAAGTTGAGCAGCACCGCAATCAGGTAGCCGCCTGCCGCGATCGCGCCGACAGTGCGCCGGCCAGGCGCCGCCCGCGTCGGGCCGATGATCAGCCCGATGCACAACGTGATCGCGATGACCAGGAACGGATCGAAGGCGATGGCGTAGTAGAAGAACTCGGTGCGGTGGTCATGCCAGCCGTACCAGATCCACGGCAGCCAGCCAGCCGCGACGCCGAGCAGCACCGCGCCCGCCCGCCAGTCGCGTCGTGGCACCCGGCTGAAGGCCATATCGCCGATCAGGCCCGTCAGCCACCAGCCCAGGCAGAACAGAAGTGCCAGCGTGCCGGCCCACCAGATCAGCGGCGTGCCGATCGCCAGCACCTCGGACGCGTCGCCGTTCTTGACGCCGCAGGTAGGCGACGCGCACCAGTAGAACGAGATCGGGCGGGCCAGGATCATCCAGCCGAGCGGGTTCGATTTATAGGACTGGCTGGCGGTCAGGCCGAGGCCGAACTGCAGCATCCAGTGGTTGTACTGGTACCACGAGTCGATGGTCGACCAGATGGGCGTGTGGTTGCCGTGCTGCGCGGCCCAGTTCCGGTCGTAGCCCTCGCTCGTGGCAAACCAGCCGCTCCACGATGCCGTGTAGATGATCGCGGGCGCTGCCAGGAACCAGGCCGGAAGCCATTTGACGTCGCTGCGCAGGGTGCCAGCCAGCCAGTTCGCGTAGCCGGCGGCCCGGCGGGCGCCCATATCCCAGACCACGGCGAGCCCGGCGAAAGCGACCAGGTAATACACGCCGTTCCACTTGCTCGCGCAGGCCGCACCCAGGCACAGGCCTGCGGCAACACGCAGCCAGCGGATGCCGAGCTTGGGCCCGGCAATATCCTGCGGGCCGTCCTCGTCGGCGGCATCAGCAAGCCGGGCGATGGTCCTGTCCCGGTCAATGACGAGCAGGCCGAAAGCGGCCAGCACCCAGAACATCACGAAGATGTCGAGGATCGCGGTCCGGCTCAGCACCAGTTCGAGGCCGTCGAGCGCGAGCAGCAGGCCCGCCACGCAGCCGAGCATGGTCGACCTGGTCATCCGCCGGGCGATCCTGGCAGTCATCAGGATGGACAGAGTGCCGACTACCGCCACCGTGAACCGCCAGCCGAACGGCGTCAGCCCGAACGTCCACTGGCCGAACGCCATCATGATCTTGCCCAGCGGCGGGTGCGCGACGATCTCGCCGACCAGATGGCCGTTGGTGAGCTGGAAGATGTTCGTCTTGCCTTCGATCAGCAGATTGTTCACGGTGCTGAGGTGATTCACCTCGACGCCGTGCTTCAGGATCGAGTACGTGTCCGGCACGTAGTAGGTCTCGTCGAAGACGACGGCATCGGGCTTGCCCAGCCGGTAGAACCGCAGGAAGCCGCCGAAGATCATGATGAGCACCGGGCCGGCCCAGCCCCAGAAGGTGCTGCCGAGCACGAGCGCAGTGCCGCGGCGGCTGGCCCTTGCCAGCCGCGAGCCTTCGTCGGTGCCGGTCGCCGGCACCGTCTGGTAGGCGTTCATCGACAGCCATGTTAGGGCGCTCAGCGGCTAGCCTGGGCCGGGAAATGGAACAGGCGAACAGCGAACGACCTGCATATCCGGCTATTCCGGGGAGCGAACCTGGCTCGGCGGCCGGAGACCGGGGCATGCCGGATCCTCCTGGCACGTCCGGCGGCCCCGCAGGCACGTCCGGCGGTCCCGCTGGCACGTCCGGCCGTCCCGCAGGCACGCTCACCGTCGCCGCGGCTCCGATCGGCCAGCCCGCTGATGCCTCCGGCCGCCTCGCGCCGGCACTAGCCGCGGCCGGCCTCATCGCGGCCGAGGACACCAGGCGGCTGCGGAGGCTCGCGGCCGCGCTGGGCGTGCGCCTCTCGGGACGCGTCGTGTCCTACTACGACGACGTGGAAACGCGCCGCACGCCAGCGCTGCTGGCCGAGCTGCGCTCGGGCCAGGACGTCCTGCTGATTACCGACGCCGGGATGCCCGGAGTCAGCGATCCGGGCTACCGGCTGATCGCAGCCGCCGCCGAGGCCGGCATCCGGGTGACCGTCCTGCCGGGGCCGTCTGCCGTCACGACCGCGCTAGTCGTCTCGGGCCTCCCGTCGGACCGGTTCGCCTTTGAGGGCTTCCCGCCCCGGCGGGCCGGCGAGCGTGGGCGCCGCTTCGCTGAGCTGGCCGCTGAGCGACGGACGCTCGTGTTCTTCGAGTCGCCCCGTCGTACGGGCGCGACGCTGGGTGAGCTGGCCGCGGCGTTCGGGGCTGATCGGCGGGCCGCCGTTTGCCGGGAACTGACCAAGACCCACGAGGAAGTCCTGAGGGGCACGCTCGGTGAGCTCGCCGAGCGCACCAGGGACGGGGTGCTTGGCGAGATCACGCTCGTCGTGGCGGGTGCGCCGCAATCGCCCGAGCCCGGCACGACGGCGGATGCGGTGGCAGAGGTCATGTCACGGGTCCGCGGCGGCCTGAGCCGCAAGGACGCGATCGCGGCCGTGGCCGCTGACCTCGGACTCCGCAGGCGGGAGCTGTATGCCGCGGTCGTCGGGCACCCCGATCCGCTGGCGGGCGACTAGCAGCCCGCATCCTCGGGCGCCAGTGTCGGTGCCAGCTGGCACCATTTGCGGCATGGAGATCAGCGAGCACATCGGTGCGCTCGACGTTCAGGGCCGCAGGATGGCCGCTGCCGCAGCTTCGGCTGGCCTCGACGCGGTCGTGCCGTCCTGCCCGGCCTGGCGGGTTCGCGACCTGCTCCGCCATACCGGTTACGTGCACCGCTGGGCTGCCGGTTATGTGGCGGGTCAGCTCACCGAGATGGTCCCGGAGCTAACCGAGGCCGAGCAGCTCAGCGGCGGTGCACCCGACAGCGAGCTGCTTGACTGGTTCCTTGACGGGCACGGGACCCTGGTCGCGGCTCTGCGGAGCGCCGATCCGGGCATGTCCGCGTGGACCTTCCTGGCCGCGCCGTCAGCGCTCGCATTCTGGGCCAGGCGGCAGTCGCACGAGACCGCCATTCACTGCGCCGACGCGGAGCTCGCGGCTGGTTCGGGGCACGATCTTCCGGCTGAGTTTGCTGCCGACGGCGTGGACGAGCTGCTGATCGGATTCTTCGGCCGCGACGCCGCCGGGGCCGGCGAGGCCGGCCCCAGCCCGGCCAGCGCAACCGGGGGGACGGGCGGCGACGCCACCCGCCTGCTGCTGGTGCGGGCAGCAGACACCGGCCACGACTGGCATGCCCGGCTCGATCCCGGAGGCAGCCGGGTTATCTCGACGGGGCGAGGCCATGGCCCGGCCGGGGTTCCCGCGGCCTGCGCGGTCACCGGCCCGGCAACGGCGCTTTATCTGCTGCTCTGGAACCGCTCCGGGCTGACCCCGGACGTGGAAGTAGCTGGTGACGCAGCGCTGCTCAGCAGCTGGCGGGCCAGTATGCACGTGACATGGGCCTGAACCACGAGGCCGGGACTGTCAGTGCCGCTCGATACTATGTTTGAGAACAATTCGAAGGTGGGACATCGGATCGAACTGAGAGCCAGGTAACTCGGCGAGCGGAGAGGAGGCCGGGATGGCTAACGCAGCATCCTCGCAGGACGCGCCCAGCGCTGCGGCTGGTACCGGCTCTGCCCTGCTTGACGGGCCTCCCAGCTGGCTGGACGCAGCTGCGTGCCGCGAGGCGTGCTCGCCCGACGACGTTCCGGAAGAGATCGAGGCTGGCTTTGCTCGCGATCCGCTCAGCCGCTACCCGCAGCGCGGCCGGGCCGGATTCGAGGCTGGTGGTCCGGCTGATCTGATGACACCGTCGTCCGTCCTGGCCGGGCTGACCGGCCAGAGCCACGACCGGATGGCCGAGCTGACCGACGACGAGCTGATCGGCGTGCTCTGCGCCGCACGCCGGGTCCAGTCCTGGCAGGCCGCAATCGAACTCGAAGCCGTCAGCGAGCTAACCTCCCGGCGTCTCGCTGAGCCTGCCCGGCGAGGTCCGCGCCCAGGAGACCGTGCGACCGCCGAGATTGCGGCTGCGCTGACGCTGACGGGACGTTCCGCTGAGCTGCTGGCGCACCTTGCCACGACCGTCGAATGCCTCGGCGGCGTCCGTGATGCGCTGTCGGCTGGTCTGATTGACCTTCCCCGAGCAAGGATCTTTGCCGACGAGCTTTGCGTACTGGACTGGGCTCCTGCCGCGCGGATCGCCGCCAGAGTCCTGCTCGATGCGCCGGGTCTGACGACCTCGCAGCTGCAGGGACGGCTTCGGCGTGCCGTGCTCGCAGCCGACCCTGAAGCCGGCCGCCGTCGGCAGCGCAGGGCGCGCGACAAGGCCAGGGTCCAGGCCTGGCAGGAGGCGTCGGGCAACGGCGCGCTCGCGGGACGCGAACTGCCGCCCGCTGATGCGCTAGCAGCCGACCGCCACCTGACCGCGCTGGCCAAGTCGATGAAAGCTGCCGGCGCGGCCGGCACGCTGGATCAGCTTCGATCGGCCATCTACCTGGCGCTCCTGTCCGGGCAGGACCCATCTGTCGTGCTCGCCATGCACGCTGCCGACCCAGATGCTGCAACCTCCGAGGAGGCGCCCGAGTGCGCTGACGCTGGCGGGCGAGCTAATGGCGGGCCGGGTCCGGGTGATGCCGCGGCTCCGGATGATGCGGCGGGTTCCGGCGCGGCTGCCTCGGGTGACGCTGCCTCAGGTGACGCCGCCCCGGGTGACGCTGCCTCAGGTGACGCCGCCTCGGGTGACCCCGCGGCCAGGCCCGGTCCGGCTCCGGCCTGGCCTGCCGGCCCGCGGGGCACTATCCACCTGACCATGCCTTTGTCCGCCTGGCTTGGGCAGACGAACAACCCCGGCGAGGTCGCCGGGCACGATCCGCTGGATGCCTGGACGTGCCGCGACATCGCCCGCGATCTTGGTGCGCAGCCGGGCACTCAGTACTGCCTCACTCTGACCACCGACGAGGGATATGCCGTTGGGCACGCTTGCGCGGGCACGCCGCCGCCGGATCCCAATCCGGCTGGCTGGCCGCCAACCGACAGGCCGCCCGGCTCCACACCGAATGATGCGAAGCTGTCTGATTTTTCCCTGTCGTCTCTGCCGCAGGAGTTCCGGCAATGGATGGGCGGGCTGAAGTTCGAGTGGCTGAGCACCGGCACGGGCTGCACTCACGCGCGCCAGTCCGGTAGCTACCAGCCATCGGCGAAGCTCGGGCATCTTGTCACGATCCGCAACCAGACCTGCACCGCGCCCGGCTGTCGGCGCTCGGCCCATGGCTGCGACCTGGACCATCTCATTCCCTACGACAAGGGCGGCCGGACGTGTGACTGCAATCTGCATCCGGCCTGCCGGCGTGATCATCAGCTCAAGCAGCTACCGGGCTGGGGTGCCGAGATGGCAGGCGACGGCCGGGTCACCTGGTTCCTGCCGCACGGTCGCGCCTACACCACCAGGCCGGAGCCATGGCCTGTGTAAGCGCTCCGGCCTCCGTAACTGGCTAGGCTGAGGCCATGACCAGCCGTCACATTCTCTGCGCTCCGGCGTGGCCGTACGCGAACGGCCCGCGCCACATCGGCCACGTCTCCGGCTTCGGCCTGCCGTGCGACATGTTCTCGCGGTACCAGCGAATGTGCGGCAACAACGTCCTCATGGTCAGCGGCACCGACGAGCACGGCACGCCGATCCAGGTCCAGGCCGATGCCGAGGGCCTGTCCGCGCGCGAGCTTGCCGACCGCTATAACCGGATCATCGCGGAGGACCTGGCCGGGCTGGACATGTCCTATGACCTGTTCACCCGGACGACCACGCACAATCACTACTCGGTCGTGCAGGAGATCTTCCGGGGCCTGTATGCCAACGGCTACATCTTCACGCGCAAGTCGCTGGGCGCGGTATCGCCGTCGACCGGCCGGACCCTGCCCGACCGCTACATCGAGGGCACCTGCCCGATCTGCGGCTACGACGGCGCCCGGGGCGACCAGTGCGACAACTGCGGCAACCAGCTCGACCCGATCGACCTGATCAACCCGCGCTCGAAGATCAACGGCGAGACGCCGGCCTTCGTGGAGACCGAGCAGTTCTTCCTCGACCTGCCTGCCTTCGCCGACGTGCTCGGAAGCTGGCTGCAGAGCAAGAGCGGCCAGTGGCGCCCGAACGTGCTCAAGTTCTCCCTGAACCTGCTCAGCGACCTGCAGCCGAGGGCGATTACCCGCGATCTGGACTGGGGCGTGCCAATCCCGGTCGAGGGCTGGCAGGACGTACCGGACAAGCGGATCTACGTCTGGTTCGACGCCGTCATCGGCTACCTGTCCGCCTCCATCGAGTGGGCCCGCCGCACCGGCGACCCCGATGCCTGGCGTGCCTGGTGGCAGGCCCCGGACTCGGAGGCCTACTACTTCATGGGCAAGGACAACATCGTCTTCCACTCCGAGATCTGGCCCGCCATGCTGCTCGGCTACAACGGCAAGGGCGCGAAGGGCGGCGCCCCGGGCTCGCTCGGCGCGCTCAACCTGCCCTCGGAGATCGTGTCCAGCGAGTTCCTGACCATGGAAGGCAAGAAGTTCTCCTCCTCCCGGTCGATCGTCATCTACGTGCGTGACTTCCTGGCCCGCTACGACGTCGACGCGCTGCGCTACTACGTCGCGGTGGCCGGCCCCGAGAGCCAGGACACCGACTTCACCTGGAGCGAGTTCGTCCGCCGGAACAACGACGAGCTGGTGGCGAACTGGGGCAACCTGGTGAACCGGTCAGTCTCGTTCGCGGCACGCAACATCGGCGAGATCCCGGCGGCCGGAAACCTCACCGATGAGGACTCGCGGCTGCTGGCCTCCTCCCGCGCGGCCTTCCAGGCCGTCGGCGAATCGCTGGGCCGCTGCCGCTTCAAGGCCGCCAGCACCGAGGTGATGCGCACGCTCGGCGAGGCCAACAAGTACCTGTCCGACCAGGCGCCGTGGAAGCTGCGGGAGAGCGACCCGGAGCGGATGCGCACTATCCTGCACGTGGCGCTGCAGCTGGTAGATGACGGCAAGACGCTGATGACCCCGTTCCTGCCGCGGTCCTCGCAGAAGGTGTTCGAGATGCTCGGCGGGACCGGGATCTGGTCCGGCATGCCGCGGATCGACGAGGTCAGCGAGGACGCCGGGCCGCTTTACCCGGTGATCACCGGGCACTACCAGAACGCCGCGCGCTGGGAATCGGCCCCGCTGACGCCGGGGACGAAGCTGGACGCGCCCAAGCCGCTGTTCGCCAAGCTGGATCCGTCCGTTATCGACGAGGAACTGGCGCGGCTGGAGCGTGCGTGAGCCAGCCGACAGGGCGGCCGCAGCCTGGTGACGGCTTCGGGCCAGGGCACGGGATCGGCAAGCCGCCCGCCCCCGCGCCTGACCCGCTGCCGGCGCCGGCCTTCGACGGGCACTGCCACCTGGACATGATCGACATGGCCGTGGCCGACACGCTCACGCAGGCTGCGGCCGCGGGGATCAGCCGGGTGATCACCGTTGGCGTGGACACCGCGTCCTCGAGGTGGTCGGCGGGTTGTGCGGGTGCGTTCCCGCCAGTATTTGCGGCGGTCGCGATCCACCCGAACGAGACGGCGACCGCGGCCGCAACGGCCGCGGAGCGGGAGGCCGTCCTGGCCGAGATCGCCGGGCTGGCCGCGCTTCCGCAGGTGGTTGCCGTCGGCGAGACCGGGCTGGACTATTACCGCGACAACGCGCCGCCTGAGGTGCAGCGGGACTGGTTCCGCGCGCACATCGACATCGCCAAGCAGGCTGGCAAGCCGCTGATGATCCACGACCGGGACGCGCATGAGGACGTGCTGTCCATACTCGCCGCCGATGGCGCGCCCGAGCAGGTGATCTTCCACTGCTACTCAGGCGACGCGGCCATGGCCGAGCGCTGCGTGGCGGCGGGTTACGTGCTGAGCTTTGCCGGGACGGTGACGTTCGGCAGCGCGACCGCGCTGCGCGAGGCGGCCGCTGTCACCCCGGCGGAGCTGATCCTGGCCGAGACCGACGCGCCGTTCCTCACGCCCGCGCCGAACCGGGGCAGGTCCAACGCGCCGGCCCAGGTCGCGCACACGGTGCGCGCGCTCGCCGCGGTGAAGCAGCTCGACGTGGCCAAGCTGTGCGCGGTCATGGGGGCGACGGGAGAGCGCGTCTTCGGGCCGTGGCCGGGGTAGCGCCCGGCTCGGGCTCTCGCTCCGACCCGCCGCCGGCTGGCCAGGACTCGCCCGTCAGTCAGGCCGCGCCCGCCGGGCACGCCGCGCCTCTCGGCCAGGCCGAGCTGCTCGGGCCGACCGACATCAGGGCCCTGGCGGCGCGACTCGGCATTCAGCCGAGCAAGCGGCTCGGGCAGAACTTCGTCGTCGATTCGGGCACCGTCAGCCGGATCACCGCGATGGCGGCGCTGCAGCCTGACGACGTGGTGCTGGAGGTCGGGCCCGGCTTCGGATCCCTGACGCTGCCCCTGCTGGCGGCAGCCCGGCGGGTCATCGCAGTCGAGGTGGACCGCGCGCTTGCCACCGAACTGCCGCTGACCGTTGCCGCGAGGGCGCCGCAGCTGGCGGACCGCCTCGAGGTGGTGATGGCCGACGCTGCCAGAGTGACGGAGCTGCCGGGTGTGGGGCCGGTGCCCGGCGGCCCTCCGGTCCACGACCCGCCGACCGTCCTGGTCGCGAACCTGCCGTACAACGTCTCGGTACCCGTCGTCCTGCACCTGCTGGCGACGGTGCCGTCTCTGACGCGCGGCCTGGTGATGGTGCAGGCCGAGGTAGCCGACCGGATGTGTGCCCCGCCGGGCAGCAGGACCTACGGGGTGCCGTCGGCGAAACTGGCCTGGTTCGGGACGGCGCGGCGAGCTGGGTCGGTGGGCCGGGCGGTGTTCTGGCCCGTTCCCCGGGTGGACTCGGGCCTGGTGTCGCTGGCCCGCTATTCGGCCGCCGACGCGGTGCTGGTGCGCGGGACGGCGAGCCGCGAGGAGACCTTCGCCGTGATCGATGCCGCGTTCTCGCAGCGCCGCAAGACCCTGCGGTCGGCCCTCGCGCAGTGGGCCGGTTCCCCGGCGGCCGCCGAGGAGGCGCTGCGTGCCGCCGGCGTGGACCCGTCGCTGCGCGGCGAAGCCCTGGGCATCGGCGAATTCGCCCGGATTGCAGCGGGCAGCGCGGGCGACCGGAGCGTGGGTGCCTGATTGGTGCTGCTCTGGCAGCACCAACGCGGCCCTCATGAGGTTTCTTCACGGCACGGCTGGGCTGGCTGGCCGTGCGCGGCACCCTGCGGTCAGTACCCGTCGCCGGGGCGGGACTGGTCGACCAGGCCAAGCCGCGGAACGACGCTGCCCGGCGGCAGTAGCGTGCCCGGGCTCGTGACTGCGTTGGCGCCGATGCGGCTGCCGTCGCCGATCAGCGCGCCGAACTTGGTCAGCCCGGTCGCGACCTCCTGGCCGTCGAGCCAGACGCTGATGTGCTTGTCCGTCCGCTCGTTGAAGTGATTGGCCAGCACCGCGCCCGCCTCCAGGTTGACGTCACGGCCGATGATCGAGTCGCCCGCATAGTTACGGTGGGCGGCAGCCGACCGGGCGAACAGCAGCGATCCCTTGATCTCGGCATGCGGGCCGATCGTGACCTCCTCACCCGCCCACACCCCGCCGCGCAGTATCGCGCCGTGGCCGACCCGGCAGCCAGCCGACAAGATGACCGGCCCGCCCAGCACGGCCGACGAGGCGACGGTCGCCGACCGGTGCACCGCCTGCCCGGCAGAGAGCCGCACGAACTCGGGCGGCAGCGAGTCGAGCAAGCCGAGGACGAGCTCACCGATCCGCCCGAGGATCTGCCATGGGGCGTCCGGCGGCAGGCCGGCCGGCAGCTCGCCTGCGTCGCGGATGAACCGCGACAGCACATCAGTCATGGCCCCCATCATCGCCGAGCAGTCCATCGCCAAGCTCAGGCAGCCGCCCGAGCCAGCCTCGGGCAGCCGCCGGAGCCAGCCTCGGGCAGCCGCCGGAGCCAGCTCGGGGCAGCCACCGGAGCCAGCTCAGCGCAGCCGTCCTGCGCCTGCTCGGGGAAGGACGACAGGAGGCGGCCGAAGCTCCAGGTCGCGTCCGCCGGGGGCGCCCGGCGGCGGCGAGGGGTACGCACGGCAAACCCCGGATACGATCGGCACATCGTGATCTCAGCAATCAGGCCAGCTCCGGCGGCCATTACTGTCCGGGTACCGGCGAAGATCAACCTTCAGCTCGCCGTGGGATCGCCCCGTGCCGATGGCTATCACCCGCTGGTGACCGTCTTTCACGCAGTGTCACTGTTTGACGAGGTCACCGTGGTGGCGGCTGACAAGACCTCCCTCGCCGTCAGCGGCGAGGACGCGGGCGCCGTTCCCGTCGACCGGTCGAATCTCGCCTGGAAAGCCGCCAGCGCGCTGGTCAAGGCGACCGGCCTGCGCGGCTCGGCCGTGCGCATCGAGATCCGCAAGCGGATCCCGGTTGCCGCGGGCCTGGCGGGGGGCAGTGCGGACGCCGCCGCGACCCTGGTGGCCTGCAACGAGCTCTGGCAGACCGGCCTGTCGCAGCGTGAGCTGATCGAGATCGCCGCCACGCTCGGCAGCGACGTGCCGTTCGCGCTCGTCGGAGGGACTGCGGTCGGCCGTGACCGGGGCGAGCATCTCACTCCGGCGCTCGCCGCCGGCAGTTACCACTGGGCCCTGGCATTCGGTCACCAGGGCCTGTCCACCGCTGAGGTGTACGCCACCTGCGATCGCCTGAGGGCAGCCCGCGCGGCCGCGGGCGACGGCGGCAGGCCAGGTGAGCCGGAACTATCCCACCCGCTGATGACGGCGCTGCGGTCCGGCGAGGCGGCCAGGGTCGGCCCGCTGCTGACCAATGACCTGCAGCCGGCCGCGCTGTCGATGCAGCCGGAGCTTCGCCGCGCGCTGACGGCCGGGCGGGAGCACGGCGCGCTCGGCGCGATCATCTCGGGATCGGGCCCGACGTGCGCGTTCCTCGCCAGCGACGCCGCGCACGCGCGGGAGATCGCGGTCGGGGTGACCGGGGCGGGCGTCTGCCGGGCGGTGGCCAGGGCCAGCGGGCCGACGCCGGGAGCCGCCGTCGTGCGCGACGGGCAGCCGGCGTGAACCTGGTCAACCTGGAACTGGCCGCCAAGGCCTATCACGAGCGCGTCCTGCTTGATCAGGTGTCGCTGGGCGTCTCGACCGGGCAGCGGATCGGCGTGGTGGGCCGCAACGGCGCCGGCAAGACCACCCTGCTGTCCGCGCTCGCGGGCGCCGGGAAGCTGGACTCGGGCCGGGCGACAAGGGGCCGGGACGTCACCATCGGCTACCTCGCACAGGCCGAGGAACTCACCGGAACGGTGGGCGCGATCGTACTCGGCGACCTGGCCGCGCACGAGTGGGCGGCCGACCCGCGCAGCCGGGCCGTCGTCGAGGCGCTGCTCGGCGGCATCGACCTCGCCGCCGACGTCCGTCGGCTGTCCGGTGGCGAGCGCCGCCGGACGGCCCTGGCCGCCCTCCTGCGGGCCAGCTACGACCTGCTGCTGCTGGACGAGCCGACTAACCACCTCGACATCGAGGCGATCAGCTGGCTGGCCGGCTATCTGCGGCAGTACGAGACCAGCTACGTGATCGTCACGCATGACCGCTGGTTCCTCGACGAGGTGACCGAGGAGACCTGGGAGCTGGCGGACGGCCAGGTCCACGCCTACGACGGCGGCTACTCCGCGTACGTGCTTGCGAAAGCCGAACGGGAGCGCATCGCCACCGCCATCGACCAGCGCCGCCGCAACCTCATGCGCAAGGAGCTTGCCTGGCTGCGGCGCGGGCCGCCCGCCCGGACCAGCAAGCCGCGCTTCCGGATTGAGGCCGCCACCGTTCTGATCGCCGACGAGCCGCCCGCGCGGGACGGCGTCGAGCTGGCCCGGATGGCCACAGCCCGGCTCGGCAAGACCGTGCTCGACCTGAAGGACGTGTCGGTCAACGCGGGCAGCCGGCCGCTGCTTGACCACGTGAGCTGGCAGCTTGGTCCCGGCGACCGGGTGGGCATTGTCGGGGTCAACGGCACAGGCAAGACCACGCTGCTCCGGCTGCTGTCCGGCGCGCTCCCGGTGCCGTCGGACGGGCCGGTCGTCACGACCGGACAGGTGATCACCGGCAGCACGGTGCAGCTGGGGTACCTGACGCAGGAACCGCCGCCGGTCGAACCTGGCCTGCGCGTGCTCGAGGCGGCCGAGCGAGTCCGCGGCTCGGCGGTGATCGGCAAGCGCGAGCTGTCGGTCAGCCAGCTCCTGGAGCGGCTCGGCCTGCGCGGCGACCGGCAGTGGACCAGGGTCGGCGAGCTGTCGGGCGGCGAGCGGCGGCGGCTGCAGCTGCTGCTGATCCTGCTCGCCGAGCCGAACGTGCTGCTCCTGGACGAGCCGACCAACGACCTCGACATCGAGACACTGACCGAGCTCGAGGACCTGCTGGACGGCTGGCCAGGATCGGTTGTCGTGGTGAGCCACGACCGCTACTTCCTGGAGCGCGTAACCGATCACGTGCTGGCGCTCGTCGACGAGCAGCTCGCTTTCCTTCCTGGCGGTGTTGATGAATACCTTCAGGTCAGGGAACGCGCTGCCACCACCCCCGGACCTACCCAGTCCGCGCCCTCCTCCGCCGGTCAGGCTGCGTCCGACGGGCAGGCGGCGCCGCCCGGCCTGTCGGCGGCACAGCAGCGCGCCGGCCAGAAGGAGCTGACCCGCCTCGAGCGGCAGATCGCGAGACTGACCGGCACCGAGGAGCGGCTGTCCGCGGAGCTGGCTGCCAGCGCCACTGACTACGAGCGGCTAGTCGAGCTCGGCGCGGAGCTGAAATCGGTCCAGGCCGAACGCGGCGAGCTCGAGGAGCGGTGGCTGGCCGTGGCCGAGGAGCTCGGCGGCTGACGGCTGCTAGCGTATTTAGCGACGTTTCCCGAGCTGACCATGATCCGGAAGAGTTGTACACGTCCTGGCGTGTCCAACTCTCCCGGATCATGGTGTCCGCGCCTTGAAGGGCCGCATGCGTTCATCTGCCTTGCTGCGCCGCCGCCGCTGGCCCGCCGTCCTTATTGCAGTCGCGCTGGCCGGTCCTGTCGTGGCCGCGTGCAGCAGCCGGCCGCCGAGCACGAACGTGCATGCCTCGCTTCCGGCCTCGTCCGCCTGGAAGTCGTCGGCGAAGCTGGGCCTGTGGAAGGACAGCGGCTTCGACGTCTTCAACAATGAGTGGAATCAGTCACAGGCGGGCCCGCAGACGGTCTGGGCCGACTCGTATCAGCGCTGGGGCGTGGTCTCCAGTCAGCCTGGCTCGACCAGCGTGAAGACCTATCCGTGCGTTCAGCAGAACTACCACGACCCGCAGATCGGCTCGGTGGCGTCGCTCAGCAGTTCATTCGCTGAGAAGATGCCGCCGTCCTGGGCGAACTATGACGCCGAGGCCGCCTACGACATGTTCCTCAACAACTACCACGGCGGCGAGGTCATGGTCTGGGTCGACAACCACGGCCAGACCCCGGAGGGCAACGTCATCAGCCATGCGGTGATCTCCGGCCGGCAGTACGACGTCTATCAGGGCAGCTCGCAGATGTTCAGCTTCGTGCTGACCGGCCGCCAGGAGACCAGCGGGCACGTTGACCTGCGCAGCGCCCTGCAGTGGCTGATTCACCATCACTACCTGCGCGGCAGCGAAGTACTGACGCAGGTGAACTTCGGTTTCGAGATCGCGTCGACGGACGGCGTCCCGATGAGCTTCTCGGTCAGCAAGTTCTCGCTGGCCACCAGCGCCCGCTAGTCCCCGGCGGCCTGCTGGTCGCCGGCCCCGGCCGCGTCGAACGGCACCAGCAGGATGCGCAGCAGCCCGGCGAGATCCTCCTGCTGCCGCGCATCGAGCCCGGTCAGCAGGTCACGCTCGCCGTCGAGCAGGGCGGCAAACGCGGCGTCCACAGTCCGTACTCCCGCGCTGGTGAGCTGTACCAGGACCCCTCTCTTGTCCTGCAGGTCCGGCCGGCGGCTGACGAGCCCGGCGGCTGCCAGCCGGTCGATCCTGTTGGTCATCGTGCCTGAGGTCACCAGCGTCGCCCGCAGCAGTGCTCCGGGGCTCAGCTGATACGGCGGGCCCTGGCGGCGCAGCGCCGACAGGACATCGAACTCCCAGGCTTCGAGGCCGTGAGCGGCGAAGGCCGCCCGCCTGGCCCGGTCCAGGTGCCGGGCGAGCCGCGATACCCGGCTGAGGACTTCCAGCGGCGCGACGTCCAGGTCAGGCCGCTCGGCCTGCCAGCGCGCGACGATCTCGTCGACCTCGTCGCTGACAGGCGGCACCGACCGTACCGCCCGTGAGGACGCTGCCCGTGCTGACGATGCTGCCCCTGCTGACGAAGCTGCCCGTGCTGACCGCACTGGTCGTGCTGGCCGGGCGCCGGGTGTCATGACAGGAGCATATCTCTTGACATCGAGACTTCCGCTGCGGTACACCAGGGAATGTATCTTGACGTCGAGAGAATTGAGCGCACCGTCATGTGGGATCCCGCCCAGTACCTGCACTTCGCTGGCGAGCGGTCGCGGCCGTTCTACGATCTGGCCGGCCGGATCGGGGCCGCCGAGCCCGGCTGGGTCGTGGACCTGGGCTGCGGCCCGGGCCAGCTGACCGCGTCGCTCGCGGAGCGGTGGCCCGTTGCCAGGGTGACCGGCATCGACTCGTCCGCCGAGATGATCAGCGCGGCGCAGCAGGCGGACTACGGCGAGAGCGCCCGCTCCGGGCGGCTTGCCTTCGCCGTGGGCGACGTGACCGACTGGAAGCCGGAGCGGCCAGCCGATGTCATCATCTCGAACGCCGTGCTGCAGTGGGTGCCCGGTCATCTGGAACTGCTGCCCCGCTGGGCCGGGTACCTGGCTGACGGCGGCTGGCTCGCGTTCCAGGTACCGGGCAACTTTGATCAGCCCAGTCACGCCGTGCTCCGTGAGCTGGCCGCCTCAGATCAGTGGCGCGGGAAGCTGGCGGGTGTTCAGCTGAACCGGCAGGCGGGCGACCCTGAGCAGTACCTTGATCTGCTCGCCGGCGAGGGCCTGCGCGTCGATGCCTGGGAGACCACTTATCTGCATGTGCTGCAGGGACCGGACCCGGTGACCGACTGGTACCGGGGGACGGGCCTGCGGCCGGTGCTGACCGCGCTTGACTCGGCGGATGCCGAGGAGTTCACCCGCCAGTACGGCGAGCGCATCCGGGTCGCTTATCCGGCCGCCGCGTACGGGACTGTGCTGCCATTCCGGCGCGTGTTCGTGGTCGCGCACAAGGCCTGACCGGCCGGCAGCCTGCCCGGCTTAGCTATCTTGTGCGAGCAGCGCGATCGTCTCGGCAGACAGCTTGGGCTTCGGGTCGAGCTCGCGCAGGCCGTTCCAGGCCAGGTTCACCAGGTGCGCGGCCATCTCCTCAAGCGGGGGCTTGCGCGCGTCCAGCCACCACTGGCCGGCTGACGCGACCATGCCGACCAGCATCTGGCCGTAGACCGGCGCGAGCTTGGGGTCATAGCCCCTGGTCTTGAGCACGTCGCCGAGGATGTACTCCACCTGGCTCGCGATGTCGCTGATCAGGCTGGCGAACGTGCCGGACCCCGAGGTCGGGTTGGAGTCGCGCACCAGGATCCGGAAGCCGTCGGAGTTCTCCTGGATGTAGCGAAGGAGGTAGACAGCGGCCATCTCGAACTTGGCCATGGTGTCCTCACCCTCGAGCAGCCGCGTGGCCATGGTGAGGAAACGCTCGACCTCCCGGTCGACCACAACGGCGTACAGGCCCTCCTTGCCGCCGAAGTGCTCGTACACGACGGGCTTCGAGACGCCAGCCTGGGCGGCGATCTCCTCGATGGAGGTGCCGTCCAGGCCGCGCTCGGCGAACAGGCGCCGGCCAATGTCGAGAAGCTGCTCGCGGCGCTCCTTGCCGGTCATGCGCTTACGGTTGTTCGGAGCTGACTGACTTGTCACTGCTCCATCATGGTCGCTCAGACAGCGCTGCGGCTAACTGGTTCCGGCGCGGCCCGTCGCGTCATGGAGCCGAGCTGCCGCGTGCTGGTCTGCTTGCCGCTCAGTCGCGCCTCGTCCGGCCAGCGGACGTCATAGGCCCAGCCGAACTTCTCGCAGAACCAGATGAGCCTCGCGGCGGTGTCAATCTGACCGCGCAGGGCGCCGTGCCGGGCGCAGGTCGGGTCGGAGTGGTGCAGGTTGTGCCAGGACTCTCCGAAGGAAAGGATGGCCAGCCAGTTCACGTTGCGGGACTTGTCCCGCGTCTCGAACTCCTCCTTGCCGAAGGTGTGGCAGATGGAGTTGATGGACCACGTGACGTGGTGCAGGAACGCGATGCGGACGAGGCTGGCCCAGAAGAACGCGATGACTGCGCCCTGCCAGGACATCGACCACAGGCCGCCGATCAGGGCCGGCGCGAGCAGCGAGACCGCGACCAGCGCGGGGAAGTAGTTCGAGACCCTGACCATCTTCTTGTCGGCCAGCAGGTCGGGGCAGAACTTCTCGCGCGACGTGTGCTCGCTGTCGAAGAGCCAGCCGACGTGCGCCCAGGCCAGGCCCTTGATGAGGGCCTTCCAGTCGTCTCCGAACCGCCACGGCGAGTGCGGGTCGCCCTCGCGGTCGCTGTACTTGTGGTGCCGCCGGTGGTCAGCCACCCAGGTCAGCAGCGGGCCTTCGATCGCCAGCGAACCGGCGATGGCGAGCGCGACCCGCAGGCCGGTCTTGGCCTTGAACGAGCTGTGGGTGAAGTAGCGGTGGAACCCCATGCTGATGCCGAGGCCCGAGATGTAATAGAACACGACGGCGATGACGGCGGCATGCCAGTCGAGGAAGCCCCACGCCCAGGCGACCGGTATGGCCGCCAGCAGCGCAAGCATCGGGACGATGACAAAGATCCCGACCAGGGTCTTCTCGAACTTGCCCTTGGGTTCGTCCTGCAGATCGTTCAGTGGTGCCCGTGCGTCGGCGGACACCCTCACCGCGGCGCCTGTGCTGGTGGTGTCAATGGCTGTGGTCATGAGATCCTCGCCTGGCACTCATAGCGAATTGTGCGGGTCAGCGCTCCGCCGGGCCGTGGGCAGGGGCTCCAAGAGGATTACGCTTACGTAACCGTAACCTACGTGACCGTAGGTTGTACAACGGCCGGGAGAATTTTTCTCGGCATCGCCATGAATAGGTAACGTCCGGTTACGCGTGGTTCCCTCGACGGTGGCAGGCCCGCAGTAGCTGCCTGCCGCTACCTCAGGATTCGGCGCGCCCGGCCACCCGGATGGGTGATCAGGCTCGCGGCTTCATTGGCCGTTCAGCTACCCCTCGCCTGGCTACTTGCACTCGATCCTACTCTCGATCGTTCCCTCGAGAATGTCAGTAGCTAGAACTAAAATTCGAGTATGACGAATCAACTTAGTAGGTCTGAAGTGCGCGAGCAGGCCGTAGCCCTGCGTCGGGCGGGCAAGTCCCGCCGCGAGATCAAGGAAATCCTCGGGATCGGTAACTCCACCCTGGACCCTGCCCTCCGCGGTGAGTCGCCTCCGTTATGGACGTCGCGGCCCAGAGCCAAGGACGAGCAGCGGGGGAAGGCCCGCGCGCTGTGTGCCGGCGGCGCGACGTATGACGAGATCGCCGCCGAGCTCGGTGTCTCGAAAGGCTCGGTATCGCTCTGGGTGCGGGACATGCCGCGCCGCGGCAGGCTGTCCTACGAGGAATTCCGTCAGCGCAACGCGGATGGCGTGTCGCGGTACTGGCAGGCCGAGTCGGCCCGCCGCGAGGCCTTGCGGCAGCAGATCAGCGCAACGGGGGCTGACGAGATTGGCGTCCTCAGCGACCGCGAGGTCCTGATCGCCGGTGCCATCGCGTACTGGTGCGAGGGATCCAAGAGCAAGCCTCATCGCCGCGAGGATCGCGTGACCTTCATCAACAGCGATCCCCGCCTGGTCACATTCTTTCTCCGCTTTCTCGCAGCCGCCGGCGTGGCGTCCAAAGATCTCATCTGTCGCGTCTATATCCATGAGACTGCAGATGTGGCCGCAGCCGAGAAGTTCTGGCAGGACCTGACCGGGCTGCCGCACGATCAGTTCCGCCAGCCGTCGCTGAAGCGGCACAACCCGAGGACCATCAGGAAGAACACAGGTGATTCGTACTACGGGTGTCTGACGATCGCTGTCCGCCGGAGCACGGTGCTGTACCGGCAGATCGAGGGCTGGGCAGCCGCGGCGATGGGGGCCTAGGCAGCGGCGCGCTCCGTCGGCGGCCGCAGATCCCCTGCTAGCGCACGGGTCAGGACTTGAATTTCCGCTCCCGGGGAAGGATTCGAACCTTCAGCCTCAGGGACCAAAACCCTGCGTCCTTGCCAATTAGACCACCCGGGAAGGTCGGATCTCGGGCCTAACAATACCGGGGCTGGAGTTAGACGGTCGATGGGTTAGCCGGGCGGGTGCGGCGGGCACCGGGCGCGGCGGAGGCAATCGCGGGGTAGCCCGCGCTTCGTCCGGCCCGAGCAGGGTGGTGTCGCTAGAGTCGCGTGGGGGAGGCAAGACGGGCCGGGCGGTTCCCCGAGATTGCCCGTGCGGGCCGGTCGGCGGACGCGGGCCGGTGGGTGGCGATGGCGATATGGCGGTTAACGTGCTGGCTGCGGGTCGGATTGCTGATCGCCACCGGGCTGCTTCTGATCTGCGGTCCGGCGGCGCCCGCGAGCGTGTGGCACGATCAGGGGCAAGCGTTGCATCGGGTGCGTTCAGCGACCCAGGAGCGCCGAATGTAGGTAACCGGCCGGTATCCTGCCCATGTCGGGAGGATGACGTCGTGGCTGGCCGCTGCAGGTGCCAGCAGCGCCTGACACGCCGCGACACTGTGAAGAGCACTGTGCAGGTCAGGAAGCCCGGCATCGACTGTGAGCGCCCCAGCGGCGCGCAGCTCAGCAGTCTGAGATCGACAAGCCCGAGATCGACGCAGAGGAGCCGAGCCGAGTGACTGCCGACGGTCCGGCCGCCGTCATTGTTCTGGCGGCGGGTGAGGGCACCAGGATGCGAACCGCCATGCCGAAGATGCTGAACGAGGTCTGCGGCCGGCCGATGCTTGGTCATGTGCTCGCCGCGGCTCGCGAGCTGAGCCCGCGGCGGCTGATCCTCGTCGTGAGCGACCTGAACGGCCAGGTCGCCGAGTACGCCCGGCAGAACTACCCGGAAGCAACCCTAGTCGTCCAGGAACGACGTGGCTCGTGGGGCACCGGGCATGCCGTCCGCACCGTCATCGAGTCAGTCGGAGTGATCCACGGCACGGTCATCGTCCTGTTCTCCGATACGCCGATGCTGCGCGGCGAGACCCTGATCAGCCTGGCGGCCGAGCACGAGGCAACGGGGGCAGCGGTCACCGTGCTCACCGCCCGGACGCCAGAGCCGAAGGGCTATGGCCGCATCCTGCGCGATGCCGATGGCCACATCTGCGGCATCGTCGAGGAAGCCGACGCCACCGACGAGCAGCGGGCGATGACCGAGGTCAGCTCGGGCATGTTCGCCTTCGACGGCGATCTGCTGGCCGACGCGGTCAAGCGAGTGCCCGCGGCGAGGGCCACCGGCGAGGAGTACCTGACCGAGGTCCCGGCCATCCTCCGGGGCGACGGCCACCTGGTCGGCAGTGCGTTCTGCGCCGATTTCGACGAGGTCCAGGGCGTCAACAACCAGGCCCAGCTGGCCCGCGCCCGCCGGGTGCTGAACGAGCGCCTGCTGACCCGCTGGATGGCCGCGGGCGTGACCATCGTCGACCCGGCGAGTACCTGGATTGACGTCGATGTGCGCATCGAGCCGGGAGTGCGCATCTCGCAGGCCACTCAGCTGGAGGGCCGCACCGCGATCGGTGCTGGCGCCAGCGTGGGGCCAGGCTGCCTGCTGCGCAACACGTCGGTGGGGGCCGGCGCGACCGTGCTGCAGGCGGTGTGTGAGGACGCGGTTGTCGAACCCGGCACCGTGGTTGGCCCGTTCGCCCACCTGCGGCCGGGGGCCGCCGGGCACCGGGATGCCGAACGTGACGCGGCGGCGCAATCGCCGGCGCGTGCTAGCTCAAGCGCGTGGCAACACAAGGAGAGTTGAAGCAAGTGACCGGCATGACCGCTACCCCCGAGCGGAAGATGATGTTTTTCTGCGGTCGTGGCTACCCCGAACTCGGTCTGGAGATCGCGGGCTGCCTCGGCATCGAGCCGACCCCCACTACTGCCTACGACTTTGCCAACGGCGAGATCTTCGTCCGCTTCCTTGAGTCCGTCCGCGGCTGCGACGCGTTCGTGCTGCAGAGCCACACCGCACCGATCAACCAGTGGATCATGGAACAGCTGATCATGGTCGACGCGCTCAAGCGCGCGTCGGCCAAGCGGATCACCGTTGTCACCCCGTTCTTCGGCTACGCGCGGCAGGACAAGAAGAGCCGCGGTCGGGAGCCGATCTCGGCCCGGCTGATGGCAGACCTCTTCCAGACCGCCGGCGCGGACCGGCTGATGGCTGTTGACCTGCACACAGCGCAGATCCAGGGCTTCTTCGACGGGCCAGTCGACCACCTGTTCGCGCTGCCGATCCTCGCCTCCTACCTTGAGGACAAGCTGGACGTGTCGCAGGTCACGGTGGTGGCGCCGGACGCCGGGCGGGTTCGGGTCTGCGAGCGGTGGACCGACCGGCTCGGCTGCCCGCTGGCCATCATCCACAAGCGCCGCGACCCGGACGTCGCTAACCAGGCGCGGGTGCTTGAGGTCGTCGGCCAGGTGGCCGGACGGACCTGCATCGTGGTGGACGACATGATCGACACCGGGCAGACGATCGTGAAGGCGGCAGAGACCCTGTTCGACCAGGGCGCAGCGCAGGTCATCGTAACCGCGACTCATGGCGTCCTGTCCGGCAACGCGGTGGACATGCTGAAGAACTCGCGGGTGAGCGAGGTCATCGTCACCAACACGCTTCCGATACTGAACGAGAAGCGGTTCGACAAGCTGACCGTGCTGTCGATCGCGCCGCTGATCGGCAGGGCGATCAACGAGGTGTTCAGCGACGGATCGGTGACCAGCCTGTTCGACGGCCAGAGCTGACCGGCGCGGGGGCCCGCCCCTGGCCGCCTGAGCAGCTGAGCCCTCTGAACCAGCGGGCTGCCTGAACGGGGTAGACTGCGCAAGGATTTTCTGTCATCTCAAGGAGTGCCACAGTGCCCGAGGTACGTATTGCCGCAGAGCCGCGGACGGAGTTTGGCAAGGGCCCGGCCCGCCGCACCAGGGCTGCTGGCCGTGTCCCGGCGGTGCTCTACGGCCACAATCTTGAGCCCAGGCATCTCACCCTGCCCGGCCACGAAGTGCTGCTCGCGCTGCGCACCGCCAACGTGCTGATCCGGCTCGAGGGCCTGCCTGGCGGTGCCCAGCTGGCACTGCCCAAGGCCATCCAGCGTGACCCGATCAGGGGCTATGTGGAGCACGTCGACCTGCTGGTCGTGCGTCGCGGCGAGAAGGTCACCGTGGACGTGCCCATCAACGTGTCCGGCGAGGTGGCGCCCGACGGGCTACTCGACCAGCAGCTCATCCAGATCACGGTCGAGGCCGAGGCCACGAACATCCCGCGCGGCATCGACATCTCCGTCGAGGGGATGGCGATCGGCGACGCCGTGCACGCTAGCGACCTGGAGCTGCCGAAGGGCACCACGCTCGCGGTCGAGCCGGAGATCCTGGTCCTGCACGTCATCCCGGCGCCGACAGCCGAGCAGATCGAGGCCGAGATTGGCGAGGCCGAGCCGGTCGAGACGGTGGCTGGTACTGCCGCTGAGGGCGAGGGCGCTGCTGAGGCCCCAGCGGACAGCGCCGGCAGTGAGTCGGCCGAGGAATCAGGCTGACCGCGGTAGCCGGCGCGGGCCGGCCCTCCCGCTGAGCTCCGGCTGTCGCCACGAGGCGCGCAGATGACCGGACTGCACTGGCGGGGCCGCCAGTTCTGGCGTGGCCGACACCAGCCGGGAAGCGAGATTGACGCCGAGATGGCCGATGGTGACCGCTGGCTGATCGTCGGCCTGGGTAATCCCGGGCCGCAGTTCGCCGGCAACCGGCACAACGTGGGCCAGCTGTGCTGCGATGAGCTGGCAGCCGAGATGGGCGTTACGTTCAAGCGGGACCGGTCGCGGGCGATGGCGGCGACCGGGCGCCTGGCCGGCAGCAGTGTCGTGCTGGCAAAGCCGATGAGCTTCATGAACGTCTCCGGCGGCCCGGTTGCCTCGCTCCGCGCGTTCTACAGGCTGCCGGCCGATCGCGTCATCGTTGTTCACGACGAGCTCGACCTGCCGTTCGGCTCGGTCCGGCTCAAGCTTGGCGGCGGCGACAACGGGCACAACGGCCTCCGGTCGGTGACCAGCGCGCTCGGTACCAGGGATTACCACCGCATCAGGATCGGCATCGGCAGGCCGCCGGGCCGGATGGATCCGGCCGACTTCGTGCTGCGGGACTTCACCCCGGCCGAGCGGAAGGAACTTCCCGAGATTCTCGGCCGCGCTGCCGAGTCGGCCCGGCTGCTCGTCGAGCACGGGCTGGCTACCGCCCAGAACGAGGTGCACTGACAGTGACTGACACATCGGACCACGAGCTGGCCCGCGATCTCGCCGTCGCGGCCGGCCGGCGGCTGATCGAGCTGCGGGCGGCCGCCGGCGCCAGTGCTGATGCTGACGGCCTGCGCAAGGCCGGTGACCTGCTCGCGCACGAGTTCCTGACCGCGGAGCTGGCCCGGCTGCGGCCGCAGGATGCTGTGCTCTCAGAGGAGGGCAGGGACGACCCCGTCCGGCTGACCGCCAGCAGGGTCTGGATCGTCGACCCGCTGGATGGGACCAGGGAGTTCGGCGAGCCCGGCCGCACCGACTGGGCCGTCCATGTAGCGCTCTGGGAGCGCGGCGACCTGACCGCCGGAGCCGTCGCGCTGCCAGCCAGGGACCTGGTGCTGAGCACGCTCGAGCCGCCAGCCCGGCCGGCCGGCGCCCGTGCCGCCGGCAGCGGGACGAGCCTGCGAATCCTGGTAAGCCGGTCGCGGCCGCCGGAGTTCGTCCAGCGGCTGGCCGCTGACCTTGGCGCGGAGCTCGTGCCCATGGGATCGGCGGGCGCCAAGGCCGCCGCGGTCATCCTGGGCGAGTTCGATGCCTACGTGCACGGCGGCGGTCAGTACGAGTGGGATTCGGCCGCACCAGTCGCGGTCGCCCGGGCCGCCGGGCTGCACACATCGAGAATCGATGGCTCTCCGCTGGCATACAACCAGGCTGACGTCTCGATTCCGGATATCCTGATCAGTCCGGCCACGCTGGCGGCGCAGCTGCTCGCGGCGATCGCCCGTGCGCGGGCAGCAGGCCAGCCAGCTTCAGCGCCGGTGCCCGCCGGTTCGTCGTCCAGTGATCTGGAGTTCCCGTCATGACATCGCCCCGCGCCGACTATCTGCTGTCGCAGCTCGATGTGCTCGAGGCCGAGTCCATCCACATCATGCGCGAGGTCGCGGCTGAGTTCGAGCGGCCGGTGCTGCTGTTCTCCGGCGGCAAGGACTCGATCGTGATGCTGGCGCTTGCCGAGCGGGCGTTCTGGCCGGCGAAGATCCCGTTCCCGGTGATGCACGTGGACACCGGGCACAACTTCACCGAGGTCCTCGACTATCGCGACCGGCGGGTCGAGGAGGTCGGCGCGCGCCTGGTGGTGGCCTCGGTGCAGGAGGCGATCGACGCCGGCAAGGTCGTTGAGGAGACCGGCCGCTTCGCCAGCCGGAACCGGCTGCAGACCACGGCCCTGCTGGACGCCATCGCGGACAACCGCTTCGACGCCGTGTTCGGCGGCGCCCGGCGCGACGAGGAGAAGGCCAGGGCGAAGGAGCGGGTGTTCTCGTTCCGCGACGAGTTCGGCCAGTGGGACCCGAAGAACCAGCGGCCCGAGCTGTGGAGCATCTACAACACGCGCACCCGGCGGGGCGAGCACATCCGGGTGTTCCCGCTGTCGAACTGGACCGAGCTGGACGTCTGGCACTACATCGAGCGGGAACGCCTGGAGATCCCGTCGATCTACTTCGCCCACCCGCGGACCGTGTTCGAGCGCGATGGCATCCTGCTGGCCGACAGCGAGTTCGTCACGCGGGGGGCGGACGAGCAGCTGTTCGAGACGACGGTGCGGTACCGCACCGTCGGTGACATGACCTGCACGGGCGCAGTGGAATCCACGGCCTCGACCGTGGCCGAGGTGATTACCGAGATCGCGGCGACCCGCATCACCGAGCGCGGCCAGACCCGCGCTGACGACCGGGCCAGCGAGGCCGCCATGGAAGATCGTAAGCGGGAAGGTTACTTCTGATGACCGTTACGGACGCCGGCCTCGGATACATGGATATCCTGCGGCTCGCCACCGCCGGCTCAGTGGACGACGGCAAGAGCACGCTGATCGGCCGGCTGCTATTCGACTCCAAGGCCATCTTCGAGGACCAGCTGGCCTCCGTGGAGCGGACCAGCAGGGAGCGCGGCGAGGAGTACACCAACCTGGCCCTGCTGACCGACGGGCTGCGGGCCGAGCGGGAGCAGGGCATTACGATCGACGTTGCCTACCGCTACTTCGCCACCCCGCGCCGCAAGTTCATCATCGCCGACACCCCCGGCCACATCCAGTACACCCGCAACATGGTGACCGGTGCCTCGACCGCCGACCTCGCCATCGTGCTGGTCGATGCCAGGAACGGGCTGACCGAGCAGAGTCGCAGGCACGCCTTCCTGGCAACGCTGCTGCGCGTCCCGCACCTGGTGCTCGCAGTCAACAAGATGGACCTGGTCGACTACGACGCCGCCGTCTTCGACCAGATCGTCTCGGAGTTCACGGCCTTCGCCGCCAAGCTGGAGATCGGGGACCTGACCTTCATCCCGATGTCGGCGCTGCACGGCGACAACGTCGTGCAGCGGTCCGCCAACATGCCCTGGTATGACGGCCCGTCGCTGCTGCACCATCTGGAGCACGTGCACATCGCCTCGGACCGGAACCTGATCGACGTCCGGTTCCCCGTTCAGTACGTGATCCGGCCGCACCAGGCGACCGACCCGGAGCTGCACGATTACCGCGGCTACGCGGGCCAGGTCGCCGGCGGCGTGCTCAAGCCGGGCGACGAGGTCATGCACCTGCCGTCCGGGCTCACCACCACGATCAGCCGCATCGACACGGCCCGGGGTCCTGTGCCGGAGGCGTTCTCGCCCATGTCGGTGACGCTGCTGCTGGCTGATGACCTGGACGTGTCGCGCGGTGACATGTTCTGCCGGCCGCACAACCAGCCGGCCGCCACGCAGGACATCGAGGCGCTGGTCTGCTGGATGTCCGACACCCGCCAGCTGACGCCGGGCAGCCGGCTGCTGGTGAAGCACACGACCAAGACGGTCAAGGGGATCGTCCGGGATCTGCACTACCGGCTGGACGTCAACACCCTGCACCGCGACGAGAACGCGGCGGAGCTGAGCCTCAACGAGATCGGCCGGGTCACGCTCCGGGTGACCCAGCCGCTCTTCTGCGATCCGTACGCGCGGAACAGGCAGACCGGCGGCATCATCCTCATCGACGAGGCGACCAGCGCCACCGTCGGTGCCGCGATGATCACGGATAACTAGCCCCGGCATATTTCTGACGGGAACGGGCTGACAGCCACCGGCGGCTTACGGCCGTCCGCGGCGTCCCGGCTGAAAGCCAGGCGCCCCCACCCCCGAGGGTGGTTCACAGCTGCGTGCGACCGCCAGGTCGGCCCTGGCAGTTGCCTGTCAATTACGCAAAGTCACTGAGTGATCATCCTGCGTAGTCGTAGCATGGCATCTCATATCGGTCACGTTAGGTTACGGCGTCAACCTCCGGGTTTGCTCGGGCGTCTACCTAACATTCGCGGGCGTCGTCACGGCTCCTGTGATCAGGCCTTATTCAGCCGGCTTCCAGGCGCCGCTGCCGCGGTGCGGGGTGGGGGTCGAGACGGTTGGGGGGTTCATTTGTCAAGCGGTGTCAGCCCTGGGGATGTCCCGGCAGGGAGTTACGGTGAGTAGTCGATCGGGCACGCTCGCCGAGCAGCGAGACGCCGACGGCGCCGAGGTGGCCGACCTCGTCCGGCGCGCCGCGGTGGGGGACTGGTGGGCGTGGGAGCGGCTGGTCGAGCAGTACGGCCGGCTTATCTGGTCGGTCACCCGCGACTTCAGGCTGGGCGAGAGCGACGCGGCCGATGTCGTCCAGGTGACCTGGCTGAGGCTGCTGGAGCACATCGACCGGCTCGACTATCCGGCCAGGGTCGGGTCGTGGCTCGCGGTCACGGCCCGGCGGGAGTGCCTGCGCGTCGTCGCTACCCGCAAGAAGGTCGTTCTCATCGCCGACGACGGTGACCTGATCGACCACGTCGCCTACGAGCCGGCCGTGGACGAGCGGCTGCTGGCGGAGGAGCGCGCCGCCGCCGTGCGTGAGGCCATGCAGCGGCTGCCGTGGCGCTGGCAGCGCATGCTCGAGCTGCTGATGGCCGATCCGCCCGCCTCCTACGTCGAGATCGCCGAGCAGCTCGGCCTGCCCGTCGGCAGCATCGGCCCGACGAGGGGCCGCTGCCTGGAGCGCCTGCGGGCGCTGCTCGAGGCGTCCTAGCCAGCAGGCGTGTACCCGGAACCTCGCGGTGACCCGCCTGATCCTGATAATTTCGCTCATGTGGCCATGCTGATCCTGCGCAGGCCGCCCCCGACGGAAGCGGAGTCCATGTCATTCCCCGCGCGTGCCGCGGCGCCCGAGCCCGAGGTCATCGCGGGCACCAGTGCTGGCGCCCGCTGCGGCGAGGGAGCTGACCGCCGATGATGTCGCCGCTGGTGCTGATCCGGCCTGGCCGCTCGGTCACGCTGGTCGAGGCCGATGCTGCCCGCGAGGGCTCGGTCCGCAGGCGGGTCGCGTGGGCGTGGGGCCTGCTGACCCTGAACGTCCTGACCTGGGCTCCGGACCTCACGGCCCTGCACATTCCGTCCTCCGTCGGCAAGATCATCACGCAGGGCGCCCTGCCCGCCGCGCTGCTGCTGGCGCTGAGCGTGAACCCGCGCTGCCGCATCCGCCCGAACGTCTTCCTGTTCCTGGTCAGCCTGCTGCTGCTGGGCGCACTCATCGGCACCGAGGAAGCGTCGACGCTCGGCTCGTTCTACCGCGTCGCGCGCCTGGGCGAGTTCATCATCGCGCTGTGGATCCTGTCGCCCTGGTGGGGCCGCGAGGATCTGCTGCTGCTGCGGACGTACCTCACGGTCCTGTCGGTAGCGCTCGGCCTCACCGCGATCGGCTACGTCCTCTTCCACCACCGGGCCATGTACAACGGCCGCCTCAACGGCGTCCTCTACCCGATCCCTGACCCGCAGGTGGGCCACTACGCCGCGGTCGTCTGCGGCCTGATCGCGGTGATGTGGTTCGCCGGCCTGATACGGGGGCGCACTGCCCTGCTCATCGAGGCGGTCAGCGGGATCGTGCTCGTGCTCACGCACACCCGGACCGCGCTCGTCGGCATGCTGGCGGGTGTCATCGTGGCCGGCCTCAGCCTGTTCAGCGTCAAGTCACGGGTCCGCAGGTTCTTCGCCGGCGCGGTCATCATCGTCTCGATCGCGGTTACCGCGCTGGCAGGCGCGCTGACGGCCTGGCTGGAGCGCGGGGAGACCGGCAGCGAGCTGACTGACCTGAGCGGCCGCACCAAGGTCTGGTCGGACATCCTCAGCTTTCCGCGGACCGGCTTCGAGGAGATCTTCGGCCTCGGCCTGTCGAACAGCTCGTTCAACGGCCTGCCCATCGACAGCAACTGGCTGGCCTCCTACCAGACCCAGGGGCTCTTTGGCGTCACCGTCTGCGCGATCATCCTGCTCTTCCTGCTGATCGCCTGCTACTTCCAGCCTCGCGGTGCCCGGCGGGCACTGGCCCTGTTCCTGATCACGTACTGCCTGCTGGCGTCGATCACTGAAGTCGGATTCACTGACGCCACGACGTACATGCTGGAACTCACGCTCGCGGCCTCGCTGCTGGTACCGACCCCGAGCGGCCGGGAAGGCGACATCTCGCTGCGGCCGGGGCGAGGCTTCCGGGTGGTGCGCCGGCTGCCGGGACCGGCCCCGCAGCGGCCGTTCAGGCCCGCTGGCGGGCTCGCCGTTCCGCGACCTCGCGATACACCTCAAGAGTCGATGCAGCCGTCGATCCCCAGTTGAACGCCGCCGCTCGCTGAAGGCCGGCCTCGCGGAGCCGGTCACCGGATTCCAGCGCGGTCCGGATGCCCGCGCCGATCGAGGCCGGATCCGCCGGATCCGCGAGCACCGCGGCACCTCCGGCGATCTCCGGCATGCTGGTGACGCTGGAGGTCACGACCGGGCAGCCAGAGGCCATGCTCTCCAGAATGGGCAGCCCGAACGTCTCGTTGAACGACGGGTACACGAACACGTCAGCTGCCCGGTAGAAGCTGACTGTCTCCTCCAGCGGCACGCCGCCGACGAAGACGACGTCCTCGCTGATGCCGAGGTCCGCGGCCAGCGCGTGCAGCTTCCCGACGTACTCCTTGTCCCGGCCGTGCCCGACGATCGCCAGCTGGCGGTCGCCCAGCTGCGAGCGGGCGCCGGCCCAGGCCCGAAGCAGCCCGTCGCAGTTCTTGTACTTCCACAGTGACGAGACAAACAGCACGAAGGGCTTCGTGACGCCATGCGCCTTCACCTGGACGCGGGCGGCCTCGGCGTCTCCCGGCTTGAAGATGTCGTGGTCGACTGCCTCGTAAATGAGCCTGAGCTTGGCCGGGTCGACGGTCAGGTACTGCTCGATTTCGGAGCGCAGGCTGAGCGAGTTGATGATGATCGCATCGGCGAGCCGCGCCGTCCGCGGGTACTGCATCCGGCGGTAGAAGCGGGCGGCCGGAGCCAGCGAGTCGCCCGCCGTGAAGGCGTGCATCGTCTTCATGTGGACGACCAGCCCGCGGGGGATCTTGAGCGCCGGCGCCATCAGCGTATTCAGGACGTCGATCCGGCTGAGCGGCAGCCGGACGGGCGTGTAGACGTGCTCGGAGAGCGTGCGCAGGTTGCGCTTCTCGTTCGACCACGGATAGGTGATGTAGCTGACGCCAGGGCCCATGCCCTCGAAAAAGTGCCGCGACTTCGGGCTGACGATGAGGTACAGCTCTTCGCCTGAGGTGAGCCTCTTCGCCATCTCCGGCACCAGCCGCGAGTACCCCCAGTGCGAGCCGGTGGGGTTTTCCGGGTTGTCGGTCAGCAGGTTGATCGCTACGCGCATGTTTTCTGCCTTCTCCTCCAGGCTGCGCGCTCGGGCCGTCCGGGCCCGGCGCGTGCCGGTGCCTAGCGCCTGGTCCCGGTGATGTCCCGGTAGATCTCGGTGACGGCTGCCGCCCTGGCGGGCCAGACCTGCTCGGACGCCCACTTCACCGCGGCCGTGCTCCGGTGCTCCCACTCGCCGTCGGTGAGCACCGTCTGCAACGCAGCGCCGAGCCGGCCGGGCAGCTCGGCTGGCTGGTCAGGCAGCGGGACCTTGATCGCGGCATCGCCAACCTCGGCGTCGCTGATGCCGTGCAGGTCGAGTGCCACGGCCGGCAGCCCCTTGCCGAGTGCCTCGAGGAACTGGCCGCCGAAGGACTCCCGCAGCGAGGTGAACAGGAAGACGCTGGCGGACGCGTACAGCTCGCGCACCCGGTCCCAGTGCACCTGGCCGAGCAGTTCCACGTCGCCCGTCAGCCCGAGCCGCTCGACAGCCGCCCGGACCTCCGGAGTCATCGGGCCCTCGCCGCCCGCCATGATCATCCGGGCTGGCATGTGCCGGCGCAGCTCTGCGAACGCCTCGACCGCGAGCGTCGGCGCCTTCCGGCGGAGCATCCGGCCGACCCACAGGACTACCGGCGTGCCGGCGGGCTTGTCGCGGGCCTCGATGACCCAGTCGTCGGGCAGCGCGTCCGCCATCATGAGCCGCACGTCGCGCCCGCCCGCCCGGCGGGCCGCATTCGCCGTGTCGGAGTTGCAGGCGAGAGTGACTGCCGCGTGCCGCAGCGTCTGCTGGCCCTGGCGGTTGAGCGCCATCAGCGGCCCGGCGGAAGCGGCACGGAACGACTCGATGGGCCGGTCCCGGCCGAAGTAACCGCGATACCGGGCCGGGCTGAGCTGCCCGCCGCCGATCGGGCCGTAAACCAGTGGAATGGGGAGCTGCCACATTTTGCTGCCCAGTCGCAGCGATCCCCACGTGACGTGATGGACAACGTCGAATTTCTCCGGGGGCACCTGGCGATAGGCCTCAGATTGCCAGCGCAAGTAGGTGTCGTACAGGCCCATGGAGTTCGAGAGCCGGTGCAGCGGCGACACGCGCTCGTCCACGAAACGAAACTCGATGCCATGGTCGTTGTCGTGCCTGACGATTGGCTCACGGTAGTCCGACGACGTCAGAACTGTCACTTCATGCCCGTAGTCCGCCAGTGCGGTAGCCCAGTGCCAGCCGGCGCCGGGCTCGCTGCCCCGTCCGGGCGAGCACTGAAAGGCAGAAAGCAGGACCTTCACTCCGTGGCCATCCTATCCCGAGTCCGGAAAACCGTGAGTGACAATGCTATCCGAATCATTTTTTGGAAATCCTTAATTTGATGCAACACTTTGTTACGGGTAATTAATGCGGGGAATCGGCATGGTCAGCTGAATCTCTTCTGCTTCGTCCCGCTGCCAGCCGGTCTGCCTCGCCGGCAGGCTGGCCGCGGCGGTGGCAGCGTCCGCCGTGGTGCCGATGGCGGCCACGGCACCCGCAGCGGGCTGGCCGGCTGCCTCGCTGGTGGCCCCGGCGGTCCGGTGGCGCCCCGCCTGGCGGGCCGGAGCGTTCTCGGCGGCAGCTGCCGTGGCCTCGGCTGCCCCGGCGCGGTACTCGCGCAGTCCCGCCCGCAGCTGCCACCAGGACAGTGCCGCGCCGACGACCGACGAGACGACGAGCCCCTCCAGGGTGCCGACGGCGCCGTTGAGCACCGCGCCGATCAGGCCGAAGACGACGTAGCTGACCGAGGTCCACACCATCGCGCGGAGGCTGCGGCGAGCAGCCCCCAGTGCGTGCAGGCCGGCCGCTGCTCCCGAGCTGAGTCCCTGGCCGACGGTCGCCAGCATCTGCGGCAGGACCAGCGGGTACACCGGCTGCCAGGGATGCGTGTGGCCGAGGATGAGCGTCCCGAGCCCGAGCGGCAGCCCGACCAGCAGGACGGTGCCCCAGGCGAGGCCCGCCAGGCCAAGCCCGCCGCCCATCGCCAGGCAGAACTTCGGCAGCCGACGGGGCGATCGCTGCAGGACGCGGCTTGCCTCCGGGATCATCACCAGCGACATCGCGAAGTAGATGACGACGAACGGGCCCATCAGCGTGCTCGACGCCTGCACGTAGCCGACGGCCGCGAGGCCCAGCAGGAAGGTGATGCCGTAGGTCCGCAGCTGGTTGGCTCCGGCGCTGGAGACACCCTCGGCCACGTACCGCGGTCCGAGGTCGCGATGGTCGCGTACCCAGCTCCACGCACCGGACAGATGCGGGATCACCAGGGACTGCAGCGGCCCGATCGCCGCGGCAACGCCGGCCGCTCCGCCCCAGGCCAGGACGAACCAGAAGATGTCGGCATGCCCTGTGGTCCTGAGCACGGCGAGTGAGGGGAACAGCACGATCGCCCAGATCAGGTCGTTGACGAAAGCGCGGCTGCCCTTGCCGAGCGCGAAGAACGAGAACCGCCAGCTGTCCTGGAGCATCAGCCCGGGGAAGGCCAGCGCAAGCGCGCAGAACGCAGCGCCAGTCGTGCCGTGCAGCAGCGCGGCCGCGCCGAGGGAGCACGCGCCGATCACCAGGCCGACAACGGTTGCGGTGCCGGTGCACCGCGACACAGCTCGCCGCCAGGTCGCGACGTCGGTACCGCTGAACCGGACCATCAGCGGGTCGGTGGCCAGTCCGCGGGACGCGTTCAGCCCGAACGCGTACGTCACCAGGGCCAGGCTGAAGGCGCCGAACTGAGCGGGGCCGAGCGCGCGGTAGACGTAGATACTGACCGCCGCGTTGGTGATGCTGGACATGCCCTGGTCGGCGAGTCCCCAGCTGATCCGGCGCAGCATCTGCGCGCGCAGGCGTGCGACAAGCCTGGTCCAGGACATCCCGGCGGGGCGTGCCTTGGCAGCTGCCTCAGCAGCCATGGGCGCCGCCGCTACCGGGCTCAGTCACCCCGAAGTCGCGGCCTGGATCGGCAGGGCGCACCGGACTCGGGATCGCGTGACCGCGGGTGTCGTCACCCGTCATCGCGACCCCCACTCCAGCTCGCCCCTAACTACCCGGGGGACAGGCTAGCCGCGCAGCCGAGCATTCGCCGTACTGAAGCGAAACCACGGTGAACCCGCCCTCATACATGCCGGCCCGACCTATCCAGTAACTGCCCTTAGTCGTCGGATATCACAGCCTACCTGGATTCGTCCAGGCAGCAGCCCGCCGTGGACGCGAGGTTCAGCCGAGCGGCGACCATGGGCGGGAACGGGCGGATACGGGCCGGTCGCGGGCGGATCAGGCCGGGTGCCTGGAGGGTGCGACGGCGGGCGTCTCCGCGCTTGCGGCGGGTGCCCCGGCGGGGCTGGCGGCGGGCGCCTCGGCGGGGCTGGCAGCAGGCGTCTCAGCGGGGCTGGCGCCCGCCGTCTCCGCGCCGCTGGCGGCAGGCGCCCCGGTCGCCGCGGTCGCGCCGGTCGTCGGCCTCAGGTGGACCCACAGGTGCCAGCCCAGCAGGCTCTGGCCGGGCAGCCGGTGGACGGGCAGCGGCGGCGCGTGCATGAACCGCTTGTACGTGCGGGTGACCCGGAATGACGGGAAGTCACGCCCGACCCGGCGGCGGTCGTAGACCAGCGCGTACGGATTTCCGGGCCCGTCGGTGTTGTGATGAACGAACTCGCGCAGCCGCAGGTAGCGGAACAGTCCGGTCGCGCGGACGTTGTCCAGGTGACCGGCGAGGATGCCCTGCGGGGCGGAGCTGCTGAGGACGCCGATCCTGACCAGCGGGACGGCTGCCAGCAGGGCCGCACGCCGGAGCACCGCGATGGACACCAGGTAGTTCAGCGACCACCGCGCGTACATCATGATCACGAGCTCGCCGTCGGGGCGCAGGACGCGGCTGATCTCACTCTCGGCGCGCAGGATGTCGGGCACGTGATGCAGGACACCGTGGCTGAACACCAGGTCAAAGGAATTATCGGCGAACGGCAGATCGAGGACGCTGCCCTGCCTCAGCTGCTCGAAGGGAAGGCCGCGCAGCGTCAGCCGAGCCTGGACCCTGTCGACCGACTCGGTCGTGAGATCGACGCCCGACCAGCGGGCGCCCTCCCTGATCAGGAGCTCTGAGTCCGAGCCCTCGCCGAGCCCGATCTCCAGCACCCGCTTCCCGGCCACATTGAGCCCGGCGATGCAGGCTGGCAGGTGCCGCTCGGTCCGATACCGGAAGGCGTCATAGTCGGCGAAGAACTGCTCGTAGTCGTCGTGAAAGCGCTCCCGGAGGCCGCCCATCTGGGCGTCACCGCAGGCATGGTCCTGCCAGAACCTCTGGACAGCCTGCTCATCCATTGGTGCGTGCCGTGGCGGACATCGTCGGCTCTCCTTACTGACCGCGGCGATACAGCGGCCTTCCCCGCCGGAGGCTAGGTAGGCATATTACTGAAAGATCGGTCACTAGCGGGACGTGTTACTCAGTGTTCACAGCGCGACATCGTGTGACGGGGTCCAGCCGGGGCCGGGACCAGGCCCGCGGCCGGGGAGCCGCTGTGGTCCCCAGCGCGGTCCGCGGTATCAGGACAGCGCGGTATCAGGACAGCGCCGTCACCGGTCTTATAGACGTATAGCCTCAATGTCCTGGCTCTGGATGCTTAACTCAAGGCGTTACTTCGCACGAGGGAACTTTGTATGTTCCCGCATAATTCCGGCTATAGGCCGTAAGAGGACAAATTCCGACGATGTCGCGTCCGAGATTCAATCGATCGCCCCTGCCTGCCGACCCGGATAGCTCGAGGCTCCGTTCCTGGCTCGCCGCCAGAACCGCCCGGCAGGTCATCCCCGTCGTCGTGATCGTAGTAGCCCTGGTAGCGGGTCTTGGCGGTTACTACCTGGCGGCCGGGCACAGCGCGGCGGCCAGCCCCGGGCCGGCCCGGAGTTCTGCTGCCACGCCAGGTCAGAGCGCGGCGACGAGCAGCTTCGGCAGTGCGCCCGCGTCCGGCACCCGGGTGTGCGGCGAGCCCGTTCTCCGCTCTCCCTATACCTACGCAGGCGGAGCCTCCTCGTTCAGCAGCGGTGAGCACGGGCTTCCTACCTACGGGGCGGCCGGGTCGGACTTTCCGGGTGTCAGCCGCGGTGTCATCATCCAGCCTGGCGACAACACGGCTGCGGCCAGCGGCGGCAGCTTCGATTCCGGTCACACGCTGTACTACTTCGTGCCTGGCCGGCACGTGATCCAGACCGTCATGCCCACCGGTGACGACTCGGTGTACCTCGGCGGATACTCCCGGAGCGCCGGCGAGGCCGTCATCGACGGGGTCAACGGCGGCGGCGGCGGAGGCTCCTATCTGAGCTCGAGTACCGGCGGAGTCACCGCCGCGAATCAAACCTGGGAGTACCTGACCATCAAGAATTACGGGGCGAGCGAGAACAACGCGGTCCTCGGGAACGAGAACGGTGCCGAATTCGGCACCGGCGACACCTATAAGTTCGACACCATCGGTCCCAACGACTACGGCTACAACGGCAACGGGCCGCCGGCGAAGGGCGAGGGCAGCAACGGGGGCTACGCCATCGGCATGTCCGGTGACACCACGATCGAGTACAACTGCCTGACCCATAACGCGCAGGGTGCCTTCAACGGCACTGGCGCCGATGACGTCGTCAGCCATAACGAGATCAGCTGGAACGCGATCGGTGAGTACCCCGATGAGGACTGCGGCTGCTCCGGTGGCGGCAAGCTGTTCTTCACGGTCAACGCGGACGTGACCGACAACTACGTGCACGACAACTACAACACCGGCATCTGGCTCGACTTCGACAACACCGGCGCGAACATCTCCGGCAACTACGTCTCCTCTAACTGGGGCGAGGGAATCGAGTACGAGGCCAGCTACAACGCGAGGATCTCGGACAACACGCTGGCGGGCAACGGCTGGGCCTCCGATGGCAGCTGGCCGTCCGGCGGCAAGAGCGGCTGCTATCAGCACGTCAGCTGCACAAACGGACTGGGGCCGGTGACCGGCGCCGGCGGTAACTTCCCCTACGCCGCGCT
>Ga0302326_10000804_pt1 | contig 81996 bp, 72 predicted proteins | sample Palsa_T0_3_FD_202264 | JGI IMG/M metagenome (GOLD analysis project Ga0302326, IMG submission 202264) | Peat permafrost microbial communities from Stordalen Mire near Abisko, Sweden - Palsa_T0_3 | ecosystem: Environmental > Terrestrial > Soil > Palsa > Peat permafrost | place: Sweden: Abisko...
GAGTATGGGTCCGATACTCTGGAGCTTCATCAAGACGCGGTGAAGCCCGGCGATCGAGTGATCATCTGTGATGACCTGCTAGCTACCGGTGGCACAGCGGCGGCGACCGCCAAATTGGTCACGCAACTAGGCGGCAAAGTGGAAGGTCTGGCATTCGCGGTGGAGCTGACGTTTCTGAACGGTCGAAGCAAATTGCCGGGTCAGGATGTCTTTTCTTTAATTCAATACCACAAATAAGCTATCGTGCCTTGCGCTGCCGGATGGCTTCAAAAAGCACCACGCCGGCGGCGACCGAAACGTTGAGCGACTTGACGGGTCCGACGGTGGGCAGGGTGACCAGAAAATCGCACCTCTTGCGAGTAAGCTCATGCAAGCCCTGCCCCTCGCTCCCGAGGACAATTCCTACAGGAATTTTGTAATCGACTCCGGTGTACGGTTGTTCGGCGCGCTCATCGAGCCCAATCAGCCAGTACCCGGCTTCCTTCAATTCTTCCATCGCGCGCACCAAATTTGTGACTTTGGCGATCGGCAAATGAGACAGCGCGCCCGCGGACGCACGGGCGACGGCGTCGGTGAGACCGGCGGCGCGGCGTTCCGGTATGACTACGCCATGTGCGCCCGCGCCGAGTGCGGTGCGGACGATGGCCCCGAGATTGTGGGGATCTTCCACGCCATCCAGGAGCACGATAAGACCCTTTTCGTCGCGAGCGGCGTTCGCAGCGGCGAAAATGTCGTCCAAGGTTGCAGGAGCTCTGGCTGCGGCCAACGCCACTACACCTTGATGATCTCTGGATCCGGCCAGGCGATCGAGCTGGCTGCGGTCTTCAAAGCGGACAGAAACATTGCCGGCGCGCGCCAGCTGAACGATTTCTTCCACCCGGCTATCTTGACGGCCGCGCGCGATCACAATTCGGTCGAAGGCCCGGCCGGCCTGGAGCGCTTCGCGAATGGCGTGTATGCCGGTGAGTTTATCCATTTTCCGTGCGAATTCGCTCCAAGGTCTGGTGGCGGTCCGCTGAATACTAATCGAGGCGTACGCAAAATTCGAGTATGCGCTGACGGGCGCTTTTCACGGGAGCATCGAACGGAAGTACCGCGGCGGAATCGAGCAATAGGATGACCCGGTCCAGTTCGCCCTCGCCGGAACGGCCCGCCAAGTACAAGCGCAGCGGATGAAAGAGGTCGCGGCTGCGCAGGTCGAGAGAGAATTTCATCGCGTCGACGATCTCTTTGAAGAGGTCCGAGGTGAGTGGGCCGGCATCGAGAAGCGCTACGGCCAGCTCACGCAGCACGTTGCGCGCTGCGCGTCTGGACAGAATTATGTGGGTTTCCACCTTCGCGATAATCGCTGAGGCATCGTAGTAAAAGACGAGGCGGAGCAGTTCAGCGAGCGCTTCCTTGTCGGCAGACTGGGGACCAAGCATGGAGGCGGCACGCTGGCACCAGACGAGATGCTCAGGTGCGGGGCTTGCGGACAGCCACCCATGCTCGCGAAGGATGGAGACGACATCGTCCGTGGTAAAGAAATTTACGGGCGGTACAGAATCGGCGGAGGTTGGATCGGGAATCATTTGGGATGGTAGAGCTGCGCAGCACAGCAACGGCTTCGCCAGACAATTTTAGTGCGGAATCAATGTGGCAATTACGTAAGCGGCGATCGCTTCCCCTCGCCCGATCGCATCGACACCTTCGTTGGTCTTAGCTTTCAGATGAATTTTTTCTGGTGGAACGCCTAGTGCGCGGGCCAGGGCTTCGCGCATCCTGGGAAAATGCGGCCCCAGCTTGGGCGTCTCGGTGATGACCACCGCATCGATGTGCTCGATGGCCAGTCGTTTTTCATGGAGCAGCTTTCCGGCGTGCTGCAAAAACACCAAACTGTCGGCGCCCTTCCATTGCGGATCGGTATCAGGAAAATGACTGCCAATATCGCCAAGTCCGGCTGCGCCATAGAGCGCGTCGCACATCGCGTGTGCCAAAACATCGCCATCGGAATGACCGACCGGACCTTTATCGAAAGGAAGCTCGACGCCTCCGACAATGAGCTTCCGTCCGGCTTCGAGCCGATGCAGATCGTAGCCTATGCCGCAGCGCGGGTTCATTTCTTCTGGCGCTCGCGGTCCAAATAGAAGCGGGCCAGATCCATATCGGCGGGCTTGGTGATTTTTATGTTGCGCTCAGAGCCGAGCACGACGTGAACCGGGTGACCCAGACGCTCCACCAGCCCGGCTTCATCGGAGCCGGTAATCCCGTCGGCCTGAGCGTTTGCGAAGGCTTCTTTCAGTAACTTGGTCGAGAAGACTTGGGGGGTTTGTGCAAGCACCACGCGCTCCCGGGGAACGGTCGCAGTGATCAGCGCAACGTCTTCAGGCAGGCTGGCACGTTTCACTTCCTTCACGGTATCCATTGCCGGAATGCCCAGGATGGCTGCATGGCAGCGGCGAGCCTCTTCGATAACTCTGACGATCAGCTCCGGCGCGACAAAGGGACGCACGGCGTCGTGCACCAGCACAAGTTCGGTGTCGTCCGAGACCAGCTCCAGCGCTTGAGCTACGGATTCCTGACGGGTATCGCCACCGCGAACGACGTGAACCGATTGCGAAAACTTCTCGGCTTGAATGCGCTCCTGAAGACCCGCGATACCATCAGTTCGTGTAGCAACGAGGATTTCATCCACCTGGGCACAGGCGGCTATGCGACGAAGGGTGAGGATAACGATCGGGACGCCGCCGAGTTCGAGGAACTGCTTCGGGGTGTCGGCACCCATACGGGTACCCATCCCAGCGGCAGGCAAAATGGCGACGATGCGGCTCACGAATCTGGCTTCCCAAACTTGCTTGCAATCTTAAGCAACTCCGCAGAGTTCCGAGCACTCCGTGCAAACTTCAGAGTGTACCTCAAGGGCCAAGCGGAGGCGAATGGCGGGAACTGGAAGCGAAAGGTCTGCAATTCGCTGTGGGCGGCAACCGGACGGCTAAGTCAGTTTAGGACAGGGAGGTCGATGCATGCGCTGGATCACCAGGGAGCTTGCCTAAGTCCCGGTGCCTGCTGCCGACACGTGCCGCGAGACGCCAGTGCCTGGCTCGGAGCGCTCGTCGACGCGAGCGAAGATCATTTTGCCAGCAGGGCTCTGATGCACGGAAGTGACAATTGCATCGACCTGCTTGCTGATAAACCGGCGGGCCCCGTCTACGACTACCATGGTGCCGTCGTGCAGATACGAAATGCCTTGCCCGGGCTCTTTTCCATCGCGCTGAATCAGGACTCGGAGGGTCTCGCCGGGAAGGACTACGGGCTTCAGGGCGTTGGCCAGCAGATTCACGTTGAGAACGGAGACGCCCTGCACGGTCGCAACCTTGTTGAGATTGAAATCGTTGGTGACGATTTTTGCGCCGGTGCGCAGGGCTATCTCGATCAGCTTATGATCGACCGCATCGGTGGTAGAGGAATCGTCTTCGAGAACCTGCAGATGGATGCCGGGCATTTTCCGGATGCGATCAAGGACTTCCAAACCTCTGCGACCGCGCGGACGCTTCAGACCGTCCGAGGAATCGGCTACGAGTTGCAGTTCGTGCAGCACGAATTTCGGCACAATCAGGATGCCATCCAAAAACTGCGCTTCGCAGATATCGGCGATCCGCCCGTCGATCAGAACGCTGGTATCCAGCAACTTGGAATCCTGGTGGGCAACGCGGGCCGAAGACTCCGCTTGCCGCCCGGCTGCAACATCGAGATTCGCGGCAACGGAAAGCAAGATTGCGCCCTTCGCCGAACCGATCATAAGTCCAAGGTACGCGAAGGAGAAAAGCGTGACACACTCGACGAAGAACTTCGTGGATTCCGTTGCGGCAGTCCGAGAAACGATGAGAGTAGTCAGAAGGGCGGCAAATATTCCGAAGAGAGCGCCTGCCGCGCCACCTACAACTGAGGGCATGGCAGCACGCCGCAAGCGCACTTCTGAGCAGACCACCAACAAACCAAAAAAAAGACCGGCCCCGGCTGCGCCGAGGCCGTGAAGCGCAAACGGCTGGAGCACGCAACACAGTGCGACGGTTCCGAAGATGATGGAGCCGCGCACGAGCCAAACTTCCACTGGCGTTATCTCGCGGCCCTCGGTATCGATTCTACAGGCGCGCGCGAGGGTTGCGCCCGGCGTGTTTTCCGGTGAGAGCCCTGAGCGAAGTTGTGCGCCTACGAAAGTCCGATTCACGCGGCCTCGCAGGACGTAGACAAGCACTGCAAAATCGGCGCCACTTTCCTGCGAATAGCGATCTCCCGGACTGCCGCCTAGTTACGTTGGGGGTATGTATATACTCCTTCAACTTTGCAGCGTCAATATAGTTTGCGGAAAGAAATGAATTCCTGCCTAAAAATTCGACTTTTACGGCAAATAGAAGCGGGGAACTCGCTGTGAGACTGCGCAGAGAAGATCGGACGTGACGGTGCCAATCCCACGAGCCGCGAGATTGGCAGGATGAGTGTGTGGGCCGTCGATGCCGTAAATTGTCACGACGCTGCCAACTTCCGCATCAGCGAAATCGGTCACATCGATCATGCTCACATCCATGGAAACAATGCCTACGATAGGAGCGATCTTGCCGCAAACGAGCACGCTCCCTTTACAACTAAGCGAGCGGTGCACTCCGTCTCCGTATCCCGCGGCTAAGACCGCGATTCGCGACGGTCGCTGAGCGACGAATTTTCCACCGTATCCGACCGTGCTGCCTGCCGGGATGTTTCGAACATTGATGATGCGGGTACGAAGGCTCATCACCGGCTTCAAGGGTAGGCGGCGCTCCGCTTCGGCACGTTGTTCCGGCGGGTCGTAACTAGGGTGGTAGCCGTATAGGATGACCCCGGGCCGCACCATGTCCGCCCAGGTTTCGGGGCGCGTGGCGATCGCGGCGCTATTCGCAAGATGCACGATGCCGGGGTCGACGCCGAGGCTGCGGAGCCGCTCCAGCGCCAGGTAAAAGCGCTCCTCCTGTTCGCGGGTTTGTTGGCCATGCGCTGCCGGTGCAAATGCCTCCGAAGAGGCAAAATGCGTGAGAACGCCTCCCAGATGCAACTGCGAACACTTTGCGAGCTGCCGCGCGAAACATTCGACGTCGCTGGGCGCGATTCCCAGACGATTCATTCCAGTGTCTATCTTCAGATGGAACGAGACCTTTTTGCGCCGGGCAACGCGCGCGGCCGCGCGATTGAGAGATTCCAATTGTTCGCACCGATGGACGACCGGGGTGAGGTGATGCTTAATCAGACTAGCTTCTTCGCCAGGCCAAAAGCTGGTGAGCACCAGCGTAGGTTTTCGAACACCGGCTTTGCGAATCTCCGCGCCTTCTGAAACCGAGGTAACGCCGAACCAGTCCGATCCGGCTTTTTCCAGGATGCGGGCGACGGCAGGCCCTCCGTGCCCATAGCCATTTCCCTTTACGATCGAAAGAACTAAGCGTGGAACCTCGCGCTTCTCGTTTGGAGGATTCACGCACGATCGGATGGCTCGCAAGTTGTGGGTTAGAGCGGGAATCGAAACTTCCGCCCAAACCGGGCGGCCCGGTACTTTCGCGGTACGCTGTTTCCCTTGGGCCATGAATATTTTCTCGAAGAAAAATAGTGTACGACATCCGCACGCAGCGGGCCGAAACACCATGCGGATGCCGCGAGAAAGACAACAGTGCATTGCGGGAGCAAGTGGGCGGCCACATGGATTTTCCACGATACCAAGGAATAGGAGCGTGGAAGTGATTGAAAATACGGGCGGGGTTTCGCTCGGACCCCCGCTGGAGAGGCGGCGAGAAGTCAAAACATTGCGGGCTGAGTGTCACCACCGCCACGATGTGGGAGAAAAACCGCGAATCGTGAAGGCGGCGGGATCGATTACCTATCGTCGGGGGCGAATCGCGAGAAAGCGTCTGGGGCGGCTTCCTCAAAGCGGGTGAGGCGGCTGCGAAAGACAAACTTGACGGTGTCGGTAGGGCCGTTGCGCTGCTTGGCGATTCGCAATTCCGTCGCTTCGCGTTCTTCGGGGGTGGCCCCGGCTTTGAAGAAGTCCGGGCGGTAGATGAACATCACCACGTCGGCATCCTGTTCGATGGCGCCGGATTCGCGCAAATCGGAAAGCTGCGGACCCCGCTCATCGCGCTCTGGAGCTCGAGTTAGCTGGCTTAAGACCAGCACCGGGATCTGAAGTTCTTTGGCGAGGCCCTTTAATGCGCGCGAAATGCTGGAAACTTCCTCCTGACGATTGCCAAAGCGACCACGCGCGGTGATGAGCTGCAGATAGTCGACGATCAGCAGGGAAAGTCCCTTGTCGCGCTTCAGGCGCCGAGCTTTGGCTCCAATCTCCAGAACGCTGATGGAACCGGCATCGTCAATCCACAGGGGAGCAGAGGAAATAATCCCCAGGGCTTCGGTCATCCGACCCCAATCTTCGCGGCTGAGATGACCGGTGCGGAATTTGTGCGCATCGATTTGCGCGACGGAAGCCAGCAGACGCTGCAGCAACGATTCCTTGGACATTTCCAGACTGAAGATGGCTACCGGCAGGCCAGCGCGAATTCCGATGTTTTCCGCCAGATTCAAAGCCAGCGCAGTTTTTCCCTGAGAGGGGCGCGCAGCTAGGATCAGAAGTTCCGAAGGCTGCAATCCGGAGGTCAGCTTATCTAGTTCCGCATAGCCGGACGACACTCCAGTGATGCTCTTGCCTTCTCGAAAGATTTTTTCCAGGCGTTCAAAATTGTCGCGGACGATGTCTTTGATGGGAAGAAGCCCGACGCGGACACGATCTTCCGCCAACGCAAAGATGGAAGACTCAGCATTATCCAAAACGGCGTCGGCCCCATCTTCGCCTTCGAAAGCACGCTGCTGGATGTTATGGGTTGCGTGGATCAGATTGCGAAGCAAGGCTTTTTCTTTGACGATGCGGGCGTAGTGCTCAATATTGGAAACCCGCGGCAGACCGTCGGCAAGCGACGCTAGATAGGGTGCCCCTCCTGCGGCTTCCAAGTCGCCATGCCGGTGCAGTTGCTCGGTAAGGGTGATCAGATCGATGGCCTGCTGACTTTCACTCAAGGCAATCATCTGAGTGAAAACCCGGCGGTGCTGATCAAGGAAGAAATCTTCGGCGCGCAGGTTTTCAATGGCGGCGTTCAACGCGTTGTTGTCCAGCAGGACAGCGCCAAGGACGGAGCGCTCAGCTTCCAGATTATTCGGTAAGGGGCGCTCAAGAGTGGACTCAGCGGGCATTTAGGTTTCGCTCTATGTTCGCCTTAAGAGATCTATTAGCATGATCGCGGGCGTTCGCGCAAGCCTGATTAGCCTTGGGTTCCATCGCAGTCGCCGAAATGTTTACGATCCGAGATCAGTTCGCGCATTGTGCGCGGAGTCGGGTCAGACGTCAATCCGATGCTGTTGAATAACTGCTGGAAAGCGTAGGAAAACTCTGCGGACTTTTGTCTTTGTTAGAGGAAGTGCAGGGGCGCGAAGTGCGCCCCATCAACGGTTATGCTGGCACCGCTTCCTTTTCGACGTACACCTTCACGGCGGCGGTTATGTCGCGGAACACCTTGATAGTCACGGGATACTCACCCAAAGCTCGGATGGATTCCGAGAGCTGCACCTGACGTTTGTCAATTTTGAAGCCTTGCGCTTCCAGGCCTTCCGCAACGTCCGCCGCAGTGACGGAGCCGAAGAGCTGATCGTTTTCGCCGGTTTTTCGAGTGAAATGGAGTTCGACGCCGTTGATTAAGAAAGCTTGCTTCTGCGCGGCTTCCAGTTCGGTGGCGGTTTTCTTGGCAAGCGAGGTACGGATCCGTTCCAAAGCTTTCATATTGCCGGTGGTGGCCTCAATAGCCAACTTTTGCGGCAAAAGAAAATTGCGGGCGTAGCCGGGTTTTACGGTAACAACATCGCCGCGGTGGCCCAACTTTTCGATGTCTTCCTGAAGAATTATTTGCATGCGCTATCTCTTCGCTCCTGTTTCCATTTTCCGGGCTAACTGCTCTTTGGCGATTCGACCGCAACCGTGGCCGGCGCAGGTGGTACCGCGTGCGGCGCTGGTGCGGGAACGGAAGGTTGCGCGGAAGCCGGTACAGCGATGCGGGGAGCCTGGGTTCCGGCAGCGCTGCCTGCAAACGGCAGTAGAGCGATATTGCGGGCCCGTTTGATGGCTTCGCCAAGCCAACGCTGGTGACGCGCACACACGCCGGTCATCCGCCGTGGGAGGATCTTGCCGCGCTCCTGCACGAATTGCGACAGGATATCGGCACGCTTGTAGTCGATCAGATCCATTTTCTCGACGCAGAATTTGCAAACTTTCTTCTTGCGGAAAAATTGGCGCTTTCCGCGGCGTGGACCGCCAGGACCACCGCCGGGTCCGCCTTCGCGGCGCGGACCGCTGTGTCCGCCACCTGGACCGTGTCCGCCCGATCCACTATGGCCGCCAGGTCCGCTATGTCCGCCTTCGCGGCGCGGCACGCTGGGACTCGTTGCTTGCTTTTGTTCATCCGCCATTGCTGCCTACCTTTCAGATATGACCCGGCCAGCCGGGTGAAATCGATCAATTCAAAAAATCGAAGCTGCGCGAACGCTTAGCTCGCGGGGGTATGTTCAGTTGCGGGTTGCGGGTGCTGAGCCGGAGCTGAGGGCGCAGCCGGTGCCGCAGCCGGAGTACGGCGTGGGCGACGCGCGGCACGCTGTTCGCGCTTGTGGACTAGCTTCTTCTGCCGCTTGATATCTTCGTCCAGACGCACGGTCAAATATTTGATGACCACATCCTGCACGCGCAACCGGCGCTCCAGCTCAGCGATGAGTTCGGAATGGGTGGTGCGAATCTGCTGGTAGACGTAAATTCCTTCGCGGTGTTTAGCAACGCGATAGGCCAGCTTGCGCGTGCCCCAATGTTCGGTCTTCTCGATTTTCGCGCCTTTTTCCGTGCAAGTCGCCTCAATGCCGGAGAGGACCTTCTTGATTTCGTCTTCCGGTGTGGCCGGACGCGCGATAAAAATCAGATCGTACAAACGCTCTTCCATGATGACCCTCTTTCCTTCTTCTCCGGACGCGAAGCCCGGTGAACTCCCTTTACCGCTCTTGATTCGCTTCGTCTCCCGTCGGCTTGCGACGGTTATATTTATTCATCGCCGCATCGATTCCGTCGGTCAAAGTCATGGCTACAGCGTCTGCGGCCTTCCCAATCATTTCCGCCGCAACTTCCAGCTCGGCTTTTTTCATCGGCCGGAGAACGTATTCCTTGCGATTCCCCAACGGTTGCTCTGGTCCGCAACCCAGCCGCAACCTGGCAAACTCTTCGGTACCGACCGCGCCGATCACCGACTTCGCGCCGTTGTGGCTTCCGGCACTTCCGCCAGGGAAGATGCGTATGGTTCCCAACGGCAATTGCACTTCATCCCACATCACCAAAAGTTCATTCACGTCCAACTGATACTTCGCCAGCAACTCCCGAACCGAAATGCCGGTGAGATTCATGTACGTCTGCGGCTTCGCCAGCGCAACTTCGTGGCCCCCGACCTTGCCGCGGCCTACCAGAGCCTTGCCTTCGGGGCGTTCCACTCGAATTCCATTGCGGTTCGCAAGCTCGTCAACCGCCATAAAGCCCAGATTGTGCGGCGTCCACTGATATTCCGGGTCGGGATTACCAAGCCCCACGATAAGCCACATCGGTTTGCATCCCCGCTCCCGCGCTGCGCGCGACGCTGTAACCCGTTATTTCTTTTTCTCGCCCTTGTCGCTCTTTTCTGTTTTTGCCTTGGCTTCGCCTTCGGCGCCTTCTTCACCTTCCACTTCCTTCTTGCCCTTCTTGATGACTTCAGGCTCCGTAGGTATGGCAGTTTCGGCGGCCACCGCGTCGGCGGGCTTCTCTTCTTCGACCTTGAGGGCCACGACGTGAGCGAGCACCCGCTCCGGGTCGGTGATCAACTTCATCTTGGTATCGTCGATAGCGAGATCAGCGGCGCGTAACTGTCCGCCGAGCATTAATCCACTGACATCGGCGCGGAACTCCGTGGGGATTTCTCCAGGCAAGCACTCGATTTCCACGTCGCGGGTGACAACTTCAAAGACCCCGCCTTGTTGTTTCACGCCGGCAGGTTCGCCGAAGGTGTGCACCGGGACACGAACGCGCATGCGGACGTCCATCGCGACGCGCAGCAGGTCTACATGCAACAACCGTCCGGTGATGGGATCGACGAGCCAGTCCTTCAAAATGGCGGGTTCGTGATTTCCTTCCAGATCGACCTGAAAAAGGGTGTTATGACCGCTCTCCGATCGCAGAATTGCCCCCACCTGCTTGGCGTTTACGGCCAGAGTTATGGACTTGCCCTTGCCGCCATACAGCACGGCGGGAACTTTTCCGGTTAACCGCAGTCGACGAGCTTCGTTCTTGCCTCGGAGGGCCCGCGCCGATGCCTCCACTACAATTTTCTTTTGTGCTTCAGCCATGTTCTTTCCCTTTTCCGAAAATTCTGTGAAGCTGGCTCGCCCGCCAACCATTAAAATCTAAATAAAGAGCTCACTAATCGAAGTTTCCTCGTGAATCGATCGAATTCCCCGAGCCAAAAGGTCTGCCACGCTGAGAACTTTGATCTTGCCCATCTGCAATGCTGCTTCCGAAATGGGCACCGAATCGGTAGCCACCACTTCTTTAATCTGTGACTTGGCGATGCGCTCGATCGCCGGACCGGAGAGCACCGCGTGGGTACAAGCCGCATACACTTGGGTTGCACCTTCGCGAATCAGGGCCTCGGCGGTCTTCACCAAAGTTCCAGCCGTGTCGATGATGTCGTCCACGATCAGAGTGCTTCGACCGCGCACGTCTCCGATCAGGTTCATCACTTCACTTACATCCACATCGACGCGGCGCTTATCAACGATGGCCAGAGGCGCATCCAGCTTCTTGGCGAATGACCTGGCGCGTTCCACCCCGCCCGCATCCGGCGAAACAACGGTTAGATCCGGGAGCTTCAACTGCCGAAAGTGCTCGACAAGGACGGGCGAACCGTACAAATGGTCCACTGGAACGTCGAAATACCCCTGAATTTGCGGCGCATGCAAGTCCAGCGTCAAAGCCCGACTTGCTCCGGCAGTTTCGAGCAAGTCTGCGACCAGCTTCGCGGAGATCGGAACTCGCGGCTTATCCTTGCGATCCTGCCGCGCATAGCAGTAGTACGGCAGCACCGCGGTGATTCGCCAAGCCGAGGCACGCTTGAATGCGTCGATCATCAACAACAACTCCACCAGGTGACGATCCACCGGGTAGCAACACGGTTGCACTACGAAGACATCGGCGCCGCGAACATTTTCGAGAATCTGAAAATAGATCTCGTCGTCGCTGAACCGCCCTAGCTTGGCCTGACCGAGCGGAACGTCCAGCTGCCTGCAGATATTTTCCGCAAGCGGCAAGTTGGCCGTGCCCGAAAAAATCTTGAAGCGGTCGTCGTTCACGCGCGTCGTGACTCCAGATTTTGGTCAGGGCCGCATTGCAACTCATTGAACGCAACTTCGCGAACAATGAATCCTTCAACGAAAACACGCTTGGACGCTGCTGGGATCAGACGGCGCGCACAACGTGAGGCGCGTTGTTAACCAAACGAAGATACTTGTCGCGCGAAATCGTCTCGCAAACGAAAGTCTGGTCTGTCGAAAACCCTACAGCGGCTCGGCGCGCCAACGTTGGGCTCGGGAAAACTCCAAACACCGCCGAACCGCTACCCGCCAACGAGGCTTCCGCAGCTCCTGCTCGAAGCAAGGCCCTCTTGATGATTGCCAATCGAGGGTGACGCCGGAAAACGGGACGCTCAAAATCGTTGGAAAGTCCGCTTCCCTGCGTGCTCCAGCACAGAGCACAGAACTCCCAAAGTTTAGGGGTACCACCGGTTTTTGTCAATCTGGGAGCGGACGCGAGGGTTGCCGCCTTCAACCATCGAAATGCGTCGGGCGTCGCGACTTGCACGCCGCGAGGAACCACCACCAGAACCGCCAACGTTCGAATATCTGCCAGCGGATAGATCTCATCCCCACGGTTGACGCCGAGTGCGCGGCCCCCCAAGAGAAAGAAGGGTACGTCCGCACCTAGCGATGACGCAATTTCCAGCAGGCGGGCCTGCTCTAAACGCTTGCGCGTAAACCGCAGGTATCCCCGTAGCGCAGCTGCCGCATCGCTGGATCCACCTCCGAGACCCGCCCCTACCGGGATGCGCTTGTGTAGCTCGATTCGTACCCCGGAACGAATCTTCAATTCGTTGCGAAGCCGAGCAACCGCCCGGTAAACGAGATTTTCACGGGCGCCCTTCCGAGATAACGCGTCGTTGCCGAGAATATTTAGGGCGATGCCGGAACCGTCCGAGAGACCAAAGCGAAGTTCATCATGGAGGGAAATCGTCTGAAAGATGGTGCGCAGCTCATGGTAGCCGTCGGTGCGCTTGCCTAAAATATCCAGTCGCAAATTGATTTTAGCGAAGGCGGGAACTCGAATTTCGCGCATGCGATGTGTTTATTGCGGCTTGGCGTCTTGAGGAGAGGACTTCTGGGCCACGTGATGCCTGGTTTGGCTTAGCTTTCTTTCCAGGTCGGCGATCTTTTCCCCTTCCACGTCCGCGGGGAGGGCTCGGCGCCATTCGTACAAAGATTTCTCCCATTCGCTGGCGGCCAGCTCGGTACGTCCCAGCTTGGCGTACACGTCGCCAAGGTGAGCGTGGATGGTGGGATCATGGGCGTCACGCTCCACGGCTTTGTGCAGCATGGTCTCAGCCTCTGACAGTTTGTCCTGCTTGTAATAAACCCAGCCCATGCTGTCCAAATACGCCCCGTTGAAGGGTTCTTCCTTCAGCGCTCGTTGCACCAACGATTCGGCCTCGTCCAGGCGCTGACCAATGTCTCCGAGCATGTAGCCGTAATAATTGAGCACCGGACCGTTTTGAGGATCGGCCGCGAGCGCTTTCTTGAACTCTTCCTCGGCCCGGTCAAACATTTTCTGCCGCTCATAAATGGCACCGAGCAGGAACCAAACCATGACGTTATCGCGGGGCTGGCCGGGCAAAACCTCCGCGGCCCGTGCGGCGTTCTCAGCCTCTTTATAGTGCCGCCCGCGTTCATAGACTTGGGCGATGTTCAGATAGGTCTCGCGGTCGCTTTCAGAGCCATTCAAGTCTGAACGCAAGAGGCGTACCGCCTCGTCGGTCTGACCGCTTTCTCCCAAGGAAGCCGCCTGGCTTCCGCGTACCGATGGATCGTTGGGATATTTCGCCAGGGCGTCTTTACCCGCTTGCAGAGCCTTAGGCAGATCGCGGGCGGCTCGATATGCCTCCATGATCAGCAGGCGAGCTCTGCGGTCTTCTTCATCCCCAAGGTGCGCCAGTTCTTCGTAAGTGTAAATCGCGGCCGTATAGTTCTGGCGATCTTTGTATAACTCGCCAAGCTCCTGATACAAAATCGCCAGGGAGCGACGTCGCGACGGAAGCATGGCGGACTGAACTTTCACGCCAGCCACCGCGTCGGACAACACTCGAATCGCGTCGTCGTAACGACCCTGCGCTTGATACAGCATGGCCTCGTTGTACATAACTTCCAGACTGCCAGGCGCATACTGGCGGGCCTTAAGCAGATTTTCTTCGGCTTGGTCGAGCTGATGCATCTCCCGATAAATTTGCGCGATACGCAGGTAAACGTCGGCATCATCGGGCATCAAGTCCGCGAGCTTCTGATATACCACCAACGCTTCGGCGAATTTCTCCTCGGACATCAGGGTCTGACCCAGTCCGCGTAGATGGCTTAGCTCCGAGGGTTCCATGTCCGCAGCTTTGCGGTAGGCAGCCTCGGCTTTCGCTAAATCTTTGGTCTGTGTGTAGGCATCCCCCAAGAGATCCAGAAGCGCAGGTGAGGCAGTTCGACTGGTCAAGCCTTCGAGGAGCGCGACCGCCTCTGCGGACTTGCCTTCATCCAGTAGTAGTTGAGTCAGTTGCTCGACGCCTTGCTCATTATCAGGATCGTCTTTCAGGACCCCGCGGAGAACTTGTTCGGCTTTGTCGTGGTCGTTGTGGAGACGGTACAACCGGGCCAGCAAAATAGCCGATTCGGTATCAGTGGGGTCCAGCCGGTAGATTTCCTTGTACTGCTCAATCGCGCGCGCCGTGATCTCAGACTGGGCGCCGCTCGCGTTCAGATCACCGAGGCTGCGAAGATAAATGCGGGCCAGCAGGCGACGAGTGGGTACGTCGTTGGGATCGCGCTTGAGAATTTCCTGCGCTTCGGTAATCGCATCATGGACGCGTTGAGCCTTCCAGTACATCTCCGCGAGGCGCTCGCCGATGACCGCAGACTTGGGGTCGAGCGCGTAAGCTTTCTTGTAAAAATCGATGGCTTGCGTGGCGAACTCAGCCCGGCTGGTGGTTTCGTACTGCTGCTCGTAAATATGGCCCATGGTGAAGTTGTAATAGGCATCGGCACGGCCGGGAGAAGAAGCGGCAGCCTGGGGAGCGCCGGTTGGGGCGGCACCCTGATTCGCCGGGGCTGAAGCCGCTGGAGGTGGCGGCGGGGTTTGTGCCACACAGCCAAAGGAGGCAGCGAGGACCAAGAGCAATCCGAAGCGGTAACGGGGCGAAATCATAAGTAGTCCCAAAGAGAAAAGTATCCCATGCGGCCCGACGGCGGTCAAAAGTGAATCCGGGGCCGTTTCCTAGGCCTGCAATGTAAAGGGCATTGCCCCGATTTCAATGAAAGCGTTAGGGTCACGGGGGCAAGCTCAATCGCCTCGGCGATGTGCCTTGGCGTGCTTGTGGTCCGCTACCGGGTCGGCAAGGCGAAGACTGTGTTCGCCGGAGCTGGGATTGAACTTGTAGAAAAAGACCGCGTCGGCGGCATTATCGTCCTGGGCCAGTTCCAATTCTGGGTTGCTCACGATCACTTCTCCATCTTTGGTGATACGCAGCTCGTTTCCCACTTGCATAACGATTTTCATTTCATCGCTAGCGGCCATAGTTAGCCCTCCTAGATTGCATCGATCCGAACGATCTAAAGTTGGATGCGTGGCAGCCGCTTGGCGGCGCAACTTTCATTTTCGGCCCAAAGCTCAACGATCAGTGCAAAAAATGACGCATCCCGGTAAAGATCATAGCCACGCCAAGGCGGTCTGCAGCCGCGATGACGTTGGCGTCGTTGACGGAGCCACCCGGTTGGATGACCGCGGTAGCGCCGGCCTTGGCCGCTTCCTCAAGTCCATCGGGAAAGGGAAAAAAGGCGTCGGACGCTACCACACTTCCCACCAGCGACGTTTGCGCCTTCATCACCGCGAGTTTTACGGAATCGACGCGGCTCATTTGTCCAGCTCCGACGCCTAAGGTGGCGGCATCCCGTGCAAATACGATGGCGTTCGACTTAACGTGCTTCGAAACCTTCCACGCGAATCGCATGGTGTGCATTTCCTCCGGCGTCGGGGCACGCTTGCTGACGGTGCGAAGCGCAGAATCCTGAAGCGCCCCAAGATCCGGTTGCTGCACCAGCATTCCGCCCAGAATGCGTTTGAGTTGCAGGTCGCGCTCGGATTGCAGACCGTGCGGCGGAAGTTCCAGCAGACGAAGATTTTTCTTGGTGGCAAAAGCAGCTTTGGCCAAATCGTCGAAACCCGGCGCTGCAATGCACTCCGCAAACACCTTGATGACTTCCTGCGCGGTAGCCGCGTCGACAACCCGGTTGAACGCCAGGACGCCGCCGAAAGCAGAAATCGGATCGCATGCCAGCGCTTTCAGATACGCTTCAACCAGCGTGGATTGCTCCGCGGTGCCACAGGGGTTGCTGTGTTTGATGATGACCGCCGCGGGATGCTCGAATTCCGCCGCCAGGCTACGCGCCGCTTCCAGATCGACAAAATTGTTGTAGGAGAGCTCCTTGCCTTGCAGCTGTCTGGCAGCAGCGAATCCCGATGGCGAGGCTCCGCTGGGAATATAGAAAGCGGCGGACTGATGCGGATTTTCCCCGTAACGCAGATCCTGGCGTTTAGTCAAAGCGATGTGCAAACGCTCTGGCAGGGCCGCCTGGTCGGCTAATTCCGTCGTCTGCTCGCCAGCAGCAAGTCGCTCCAGCTCGGTGGTGATCATGCCGTCGTACCGGGCGGTGGTGGCAAACACTTTTCGTGCCAGTCGCAGCCGGGTCTTCAAAGAAGTCCGGCGCGAAAGCTCCAGCTCCAATGCAGCGGACTCATAATCGCCAGGATCGGTGATTACCGTCACGGATTCGAAGTTCTTGGCAGCTGAGCGCAACATTGTCGGCCCGCCAATGTCGATGTTCTCGATGAGTTCCGCCGCCGTCAGACCGGCCTTCGCGGCGGTCGCTTCGAACGGATATAAATTGACGACCACCAGATCGATCGGGGCGATGCCGTGCTCCGCTGCCTGCTTCTGATCTTCGGTATGTTTGCGCCGATAAAGCAGACCCCCATGTACTTTAGGATGCAGCGTCTTCACGCGTCCGCCCAGCATTTCCGGCCAGCCGGTGAAATCGGATACATCGCGAACCGTGATTCCTGCGCCACGCAGTAATTTTGCGGTTCCGCCCGTTGAAAGAATTTCAATGCCAAGCGCGGCGATACGGCCCGCGAAGTCCACGATTCCGGTTTTGTCGAAGACGCTGATAAGGGCGCGCTCCACTGCCATACGGATTTCCTCCAGGAAGAAAGCAGTTCAGTGTAAGCGGGGAATGGAAAAACGAAAAATGGCAACGCTGTGGAAATCGGGAAACGCCCGTCGATCCAATTGCTAAAAGGGGACTTAACTCTTGACCAGCGCTTTGAGTTTTACCTGGCCGCTGACCAGCTCCACCACGTATTCAACGCTGCGGCACTTTTGCTTTTCCTGGAGATCTTTGGTCTTTTTGCGGACGAATTCCTTGAAGCCTGCGGGGGTAAGTTTGGCAGTCTCTTCGCCGGCCTTTTCTTTGGCTCGGAGAAAAGCCTGATAGAGCTGCTCGACTTTGTCGGCTTCGCGTTCCGGGTCGGTACACACCACCCGAAACGTTACCGGTTCGGATTGTGCAGGGGCATCGGTGTCGGCGTCGACAAGGGCGGGTGAAAGTGGTTCAGCGGCTTGTGCCGAGTTTCTGGCACGCTCCTCCTCAATCGCTTTGGCTGCGGCGCCGAAATGGCGTTGCGACCGCCCTTCTTCCTTTTGCTGTAACCGTTTACGGAAAATGTCCTTATATTTTGCGTAGGTCTGGGTCAGGTTGTTATAGCGGAATCTCTGCGCAAACTTTAGATCGCCGCCACGCTCGCCGTATCGTTTGATGACCAGCTCAATACGCCACGAGATTTCCGTAGGAGGACGCTTGCGGCCGCCGCCGAAGTATTGATCGTATTCAATTTTGAGCTGGCGGATGTCACGTTCTAACTGCCCCAATTCTTCGTCAATGGTGGCCATAACCGGGTGAGCCTCGAGGGCAGTCTTTCTCACCTATCCGATGCTAGGAGGAGCGCACCACAGCGTCAATATCAGGAGGCAGCGGTGATGCGCATTGAGCAATGTTGGCTCAGCTGAATGGATATGGTGAAATAAGAAGGTGCCCTCCAGAAACAAGCCAGCGCTTTCTCAGGAACAGAGCGATCTACTTCGTCAGATTCCGTCCGTCGACGAGCTCCTGGCCCAACCGGGCTTAGTGAGTCTGGCGCGGCGGATCGACCGAGCTGTCCTTCTGGAGGTAACACGAAAGGTTCTGGAGGAGCTTCGGAATCGTATCGCCAATGGAAGTACCGCCACTAGCTCCGTAGTGGACCCGGCTGCATTGGAGGATGCCATTGTTTCCATGGCTGAGCGCATCTTGGCCCGTTCGCTACAGCCGGTGATCAATGCGACTGGGGTGGTCCTGCACACCAATTTGGGACGAGCTCCTTTGCCGGAAGCGGTCGTCGACGAGTTCCGTCGATCGGCTTCGTATTACAGCAACCTGGAGTACGACCTGGAAGCGGGCGCGCGGGGCAAGCGGGACGTTCATGTCCACGCCTTGTTGGAGCGACTCACCGGCGCGGAATCGGCTATCGTGGTGAATAACTGTGCCGCAGGTGTACTACTGGTTTTGGCGGCGCTTGCTAGAGCGGGAGAAGTGATCGTTTCTCGCGGGGAGCTGATCGAAATCGGGGACGGCTTTCGAATTCCGGAGATCATGGCGGAAAGTGGCGCGATCCTTCGGGAAGTCGGCACCACCAATCGCACCCGGGTTGCCGACTACGAGAATGGGTTGAATGCCAACTCCCGCGTGCTGCTGCGGGTGCACCGGTCCAATTTCGTCATGACCGGCTTCGCGGAACAGCCTTCATTGACCGAGCTCGCCGAACTTAGCCATCGAACCGGACTACCGCTGATTGAAGACCTGGGTTCTGGATGCCTGGTGGACCTATCGGCGTCTGGAATTAGCGAACCGGTGGTGCGCCACAGTATCGAATCCGGGGTTTCCGTGGTGATTTTCAGTGGCGATAAACTTTTGGGTGGCCCACAAGCTGGAATCATCGCTGGAAGGCGCGATCTCATCGCACGAGTGCGACGTCATCCGCTATTTCGGGCGCTGCGTGTAGACAAGCTCACTACCGCGGCGTTGGCCGCGACTCTGAGTGCTTATCTTCGTGGGGCGCTGGATGAAATTCCAGCATTGCGGATGATCCGGCTTAAACCGGAAGAAATCGGACGTCGTGCGACGAATTTTGTTGCGGGGCTAATTCCGAGGTTGCCGGCGGGCGAAGTGGAGATCGAGGTCAGCGACGGAGTATCCCTGGCGGGCGGCGGATCGACGCCGACCCAGTCCCTGCCTACCAAATTGATTCGCATCGCCAGCGCGCGCTATTCCGCCTCCGAGCTCGAGCAGCACCTGCGCAAAGCGCCTGGGGGCACTTCGGTGATCGCCAGGGTGGAAGACGCGCGCTTGGTGCTCGATTTGCGCACGGTGTTTCCGGACCAGGAAGGCGTCTTGCACCAAGCCCTCGTGGCCGGGCTTCATTAGCTGATGCTCGCCTTCCGCGTTCACAAAGGAAAGCTGCAAGCGGAGTCCCAGCCGGTTCCGAGAATTCGGCCGGGCTGGGCGCTGCTACGCGTGCGACTCGCGGGGATCTGCAACACCGATGTCGAGATTCTTAGGGGCTACCATTCTTTTCTGGGAACCCTCGGGCACGAATTTGTCGGCGAAGTTGTAGATGCGGCCGGCGTTTCTTCCGCGGTCAGAAAAAGGTGGATTGCCCAGCGGGTCACCGGTGACATCAACATTTCCTGTAGGGCTCATGGATACAAGTCGCTGTGTGAATTCTGCCGCCGCGGGCTCACCACCCACTGCGCTCGGCGCAGCGTGCTGGGTATCGTGGCGCAAGATGGGGCTTTCGCGGAATTCCTAACCCTGCCACTCGAAAATTTACATGTGATCCCGAAATCGATCTCCAATGAGCAAGCCGTATTTGTCGAGCCGCTGGCCGCCGCTTGCCAAATCCTGCAACAAGTGCGAGTCGCCAGCTTTCAGCAAGCTGCGGTGCTGGGCGACGGAAAACTCGCGCAGTTGACCGCGCGGGTATTACGAACCGAGGTGCGCGATGTGGTTATGTTCGGGAAACACCGGCAGAAGCTCACGATGGCGCGCCGCGCAGGGATCCAAACGGTCACGGTCCGCGGCGATGCCAGCGACGCCCAGCGCGTCACCGCTAAGTTTGAACTTCTCGTCGAGGCTACCGGCTCGCCATCGGGATTCGCTCTGGCGCAATACATGACCAAGCCGCGCGGCACACTGGTGCTGAAGTCGACCTTCCATGGCGCCGCGCCAGTGGAACCATGGCCCATCGTGGTGAAGGAAATTACCGTGCTCGGTTCACGTTGCGGCCCCTTTGACCGCGCTATTGCGATGCTGAAGGACGGCGAAGTAGACCCGACACCGCTGATCACGCGGGTCTTCCCTCTGGCCGCGGCGAAGGAAGCGATGGATTACGCTCAAAAAAGCGGGGTCATGAAAGTTTTACTGAAGCCCTAAGAGCTGTAGGTAATTGCGGCAGCGGTTGGGGTGATCGCTACAGCCGATTGATACAAGACGCAACGCAAGCCGCGCCAAAGCCGTTATCGATGTTCACCACCGTCACGTTCGATGCACAACTGTTTAGCATGCCGAGCAGCGCCGCGGCGCCTCCGAAGCTTGCGCCGTAACCGGTACTGGTCGGAACGGCGATCACCGGCACTGCCACCAATCCACCGACCACGCTGGGTAGAGCGCCTTCCATTCCAGCGATGCAAACAATCACTCTCGCGGTGGTTAGCTCCTTGCGATGTTCGAGTAAACGGTGAATTCCCGCGACCCCCACGTCATAGAGGTGCTCCACTTGATTGCCCATCATGCGACCGGTAAGCACCGCTTCTTCCGCGACGGGAATGTCACTGGTACCCGCGGAAACCACGAAGATGGTTCCCTTTCCGGAAATCTCTTTGCTGCGCTCGATGGTGATGGCGCGAGAGAGACCATGAAATTGAAGTTTCGCGCCGCGAAACAGCGCTTTCCCGCCGCGAATCCGGCGGATCGCCGCAAACATTTCCGGGCCGGCACGCGTGACTAAAATGTTCTGCCGCGACCCTTTGTGCTGCAACATGGCACGCACGATCTCCGCGACATGCCCGGGGGTTTTTCCCTTGCCGAAGATCACTTCGGCATAGCCCTGACGCAGAGCACGATGATGATCAACCTTGGCGAAACCCAAATCTTCGAAGGGAAGATGCTTTAAGCGTTCCACGGCCTTGGCCGCGGAAAGTTTTCCGTTTCGGACAGACTGTAGCAGTTGGAGGAGATTTCGTTCGTCCATGAAGGAGTCGCCGGTTACGGCGTGCGCTCTCCCATCAGCTTCCGCAGCGGTTGGTTGTCGGCGTACACCCGCCATTCCGCGATGGCGTCGCCACGCACAACGACTCGCCAGGCAGCCGGCACTTCCCAGAACGCGGAAGCTTGAGCGCCGTGACTGCCTGCGTAATTTCCGCTGGCGGTTCCAAAGATGGCCAAAACCGCGCCGGTCTGAAAAAATTCGTCAGCGTGCACGCGATAGTCGGTCACCGTCTTGAAATAGGCGGTCCACCCCTGGCGCATGGCTTCGCGGCCGATGAATCGCTTGCCCAAGGCATCCTGAAAAACATGATCTTCGGTCATCAGCGCGCAAAGGTCTTCGATACTTCCGGAATTGATGCTCTTGATGAAATCCATCGCGACTTCCAGGGGTTCCCGCCCTGGCTTCGAGCCACTGGTCATAAGGTCTCCTTCCGGCCGGACCGTCAGTATAGCGTCGGAACGGCGGAGAAATTCGGCCAACTTGACTTGGCCGTAATCGACTGCGAGACTCAATCATCCGCACACGAATATGCTCCAAAACAAAGGACAAATCATCACCGTAGGTGTGACCGGAGCCAGCGGTGCGGTGCTGGCCCAGAAAGCCCTTCAGCTTCTGGAGGCGGATGCCCGGGTCTCGCGGGTACATTTGGTGGTGACTGAGACCGGGCAGCGGTTGTTTACCGAGGAGCTCGGCCTACCCCTTGGTGAGGTGCAGCAAGTGCCCGAACGCTTACTGGGCCAGCCCGCAGCCAAAATACAAGTGTTGTCCAACAAAGATGTCGGCGCATCGATCGCGTCGGGCAGCTATGAAGTCGATGCGATGGTGGTTATTCCCTGTTCCATGGGAACGCTGGCGGCGATTGGCAATGGCCTCAGCGACGACCTGGTTGCGCGTGCCGCCGACGTCATGCTGAAAGAAAATCGCAAGTTAGTGTTGTGCGTTCGAGACACCCCATTCAGCCGCATCCACCTGGAAAACATGATGAAGGCGCAGCAGGCCGGAGCGCTGATCATGCCCGCGGTGCTTTCCTATTATCATCGACCGAAAACGATCGACGACTTGGTGACCCAATACGTGTGCCGAGTTTTGTCGCAGATGGGATTGCCGCAGCAAAAGATGTACCGCTGGACTGGCAGCGGCGGCGCGGCCAAGAAGGCTGAGGCGTAAGCCGGTGGCCGGTCGTATTCGCACCGTATTGGAAATGATTAAGTTCGAGCACTCTGTGTTCGCGCTGCCCTTCGCGCTGACCGGAGCGCTGCTGGCCGCCCGCGCGACGCATCAAGGCTGGCCGACATTACCTCAGGTGTTCTGGATCGTAGTGGCGATGGTGGCGGCGCGGTCTGCGGCGATGACACTGAACCGAATTGTAGATTTGCGTTATGACCGGGAGAATCCCCGCACGCGTCAACGGGCCCTGGCAACCGGTGCGCTTTCGGTTTCCTTCGCGTGGCTCTTCACCTTCGTTGCGATGGCGATATTCCTGGCTTCTGCATGGCAGTTGAACCTCCTGGCGTTCAGGCTGGCCCCTCTCGCGCTTTTGATCTTGTTTTTCTATTCCTACACCAAGCGCTTCACCGTTTGGTCGCATCTGTTCCTGGGCGTCGCGCTCGGAATTGCTCCGGCCGCGGCTTGGATCGCGATAACCGGAGGCCTCGATCCGCATATCCTGATCTTGAGCGCGGCGGTTACACTGTGGGTTGGTGGCTTCGACGTCTTGTACGCATGCCAAGACCTCGAATACGACCAACAAGCCGGCCTCTTTTCGGTTCCAAAACGCTTTGGAATTGCGAATGCACTCTGGATCGCCCGCGGCATGCACCTGGCCGTGGTGGTTTTGCTGAGTTGGCTAGCATGGAGTTTCTCCCTGCCCTGGCCCGCATGGGTTGGCTTGGCTGTTGTGGCCGGGCTTCTGGGTTACGAGCAATCCTTAGTCAAACCCGACGATTTGAGCAAGCTGGACGCTGCGTTTTTCGCGGTGAACGGCTATATTAGTATGGTGTTCCTGGTGTTCTGGGGTGCGGCAACCGCGGTTTGGCGGGTTTGAAAGGCTTTGGAAGTGCCAGGCTGTACGCCGCTGCATTCAAAGTTAAGCAGCGGTTCGAACCCAAGAATGGGGATAGTCTTGTCAGAACTGACCATTACCGACCACCGGCTTAAGCCCGTCGCCCAGCGCGTCCTCGCGGGTGACCGCCTCGGCATTGATGACGGGATTACGCTGTACCGGTCGCCGGATCTCCTGGCGGTTGGCTGGCTGGCCAATCACGTTCGAGAAAAGCGCCACGGCGGAGTCACCTACTTCAACGTCAATCGGCACATCAACCCGACCAATATCTGCGTAGCCCACTGCAAGTTGTGCGCCTTCGGACGCGATGCCGGTGCTCCCGGGGCCTACTCCTATGCCCTCGATGAAATTTACCAGCGCGCGGAGCAAGGCGTTCGCGAAGGCGCCACCGAATTCCATATCGTCGGCGGGCTGCATCCCGACTTGTCCTTCGATTACTTTCTGGAGTTAATTCGCGGGCTGAAGCAACGCTGCCCGGACGTACACCTGAAAGCTTTCACCATGGTGGAAGTCCATTATTTCGCGCGCATCGCCAACCTGACCATCGAAGAAACGCTGCAGAAAATGAAGGCCGCCGGAGTGGATTCCTGCCCGGGCGGCGGCGCGGAGATTTTCCATCCGCGAGTTCGCAAACTCATTTGCGATCACAAAGTCAGCGGGCAGATGTGGCTGAGCACCGCTCGCAAAACTCATCAAGCGGGACTGCATTCAAACGCAACCATGCTGTATGGTCACGTGGAAACCGAAGAAGAGCGGGTCGACCATCTGGTGAAATTGCGCGAGCTCCAGGACGAGACCCGCGGTTTCGTGGCGTTTATTCCGCTGGCGTTTCATCCGGACAATACCGCGCTTTCTTACCTCCCCAGGACGACCGGGTACCTGGATCTGCGCAATATCGCGGTTTCCAGATTGATGCTGGATAACTTCGACCACATCAAAGCATATTGGATCATGCTGACGCCCAGCATCGCCCAGATCGCACTGCGATTCGGCGCAAACGACCTGGATGGCACGGTGGTGGAAGAGAAGATTTATCACGATGCCGGTGCCAAGACTTCGGAGTTCACGCCGCGCGGCGAACTGGAGCGCTTGATTCGTGCTGCAGGACGCGTGCCGGTGGAGCGCGACACACTTTATCGCCCGGTGGACCGCTCCAAAATGCCGGCAATCCCGCCACCAACACGACCCGACCTGGTCTCCCTCACGCTGAACGTCTAGTGTTCGCGTTCGCCAGTTCTGCATGCACCTGTTTTTCACCGGCCTTACTAGCGATTTCTGGCGCCCAGGCGAGGACCTCCTGGCACCGCGCAAAATGCAAGAGGGGAGCGCGTTGCGGCAACGCGAATCCTGCCGCCAGAACCATGGTGTTTTGTGCCAGGTCGGCATCAGCGCTTGCAACTGCCAGGGCCGATGATGGATTTCGCCCCGGAAGATCCGGTTGGCTGCCGCAGCATACAAGCAATAACGCTCCGTCAGAAAATGCTCCAGCGTTCCCCATCGCGCTTGAAACGGCTCGCTCGCCGGCCGGTACTTCGCCTGAAAAATGGCATCGGGCGTTCCCGGGTGGCTACGTTGGCTCGCGTAGCGAATTTCACCACCGACCGGTTGGCACCTCATCCGGGCGCGGAAATACGGCAAGTGGAACCAGCGGCGCGCTAAGGTGACTGCGATGGGATTCCCGGCGTCCAGACTAAAGAACCATACGCCGGGCTTACCATCGAAGGTGACGTAGGTCCGGACGTTGAGTTCCGGAAACCGTGAAACCCACGGCAGCGCAGGTGTTCCTCGGAGCCGAACTCCAGACATTCGAAACGGAACGACTCCCACCCACGCGTCTCGGTCAAACGTGTCGACGCCCAGTGGTGCTGGAATGAAGGGTCGTAGAATGGCGGAATCAACCGGCCAATGCGCGAATAGCAAATCGTGCCACGACTGGGCCATGATCCACGGGCCCGACGACACCGGCCACGGGCGATGCGAGGTCTGCTCAAGAAGATTTGCCATGGTGTTGACGTCCGCGTGAGAAACGCGTCATTCTTGAATATACCCTTCCCATCCCTCTGGGAATCGAATCCTCGGGATTCATAGAGCTGAGGAACGCAAAGGAGCGACGACATGCAACGCAGAGCTAGTGCAGTGTGGCGAGGTGATCTAAAAGGCGGGAAGGGCACGATCTCAACCGATAGCGGCACGCTGAAGGAGGCCCAATATTCCTTCAGCACCCGGTTCGAAAATGGCGTAGGTACAAATCCAGAAGAGTTACTGGCGGCCGCACATGCCGGCTGTTTCACCATGGCGCTGTCGGCACAATTGGGCGGAGCAGGATTGAAGGCTGACAAGCTGGAGACTACCGCTACGGTTACTCTCGATAAAGTCGGGGACGGCTTCAGCATCACCAAGAGCCATCTTGATCTCGTGGCAAAGGTTCCCGGGGCTGACCAAGCGAAATTCGAGGCTGCGGTAAAGGCTGCGGAAACCGGCTGTCCAGTGTCCAAACTTTTCAAGGCCGAAATTTCGGTCAATGCGCGGCTGGAATCCTAACCGGCCGGCGAATGTCGCGACTGTCTTAGCCGACCACTTAAAATGACACCGCTGCTTCCCTCCCCCGGCGCATTCATTGCTGGCGTCGCGATCTTTCTGATCGTGGCCTGGGATGCGTTCGAAGCGGTGATCTTGCCGCGGCGTGTCACCCGTAAATTCCGGCTCACCCGTTTCTTTTTTCGGGCTACCTGGGAAACCTGGAAATTCCTCGTGAATCTCATGCCAATGCGCAAGACTCGCGAAACCATGTTTGGGTTTTACGGTCCGATGTCATTGCTGTTGCTGATTGGAGTATGGGCCGCGGGCCTGGTCTTGGGCTTTGGGTTGATGCAATTCGGCGCGGGTTCGGCGGTGAATTCATCTGGGCTCAATCCCAGCTTCGGGACCGACCTGTATTTGAGCGGTACTACTTTCTTTACGCTTGGCCTGGGCGATGTGATTCCCCGGTCCGGTCTGGCCAGAGCATTGGTAGTGGTCGAGGCTGGATTTGGTTTCGGCTTCCTGGCGGTGATCATCGGATATCTCCCATTTATCTTCGGCTCGTTTTCTGCTCGCGAAACAGATATTTCCTTGCTGGATTCGCGAGCCGGTACGCCGCCAACTGCAGGAGAGCTTCTGCTCCGCCACAGCTATGACGGCGGCCGCGAGGCGCTGCGCGACTTACTGAAAGATTGGGAAAAGTGGTCCGCCGAACTAATGGAAAGCCATCTATCGTATCCAGTGTTGGCGTATTTCCGTTCTCAGCACGACAACCAATCCTGGATCGCGGCATTGACCGCGATCCTGGATACGTGTGCGCTACTGAAGGCTGGGATGGTAGGCCCATGCGAGCGGCAAGCCGATCTGACTTTTGCCATCGCCCGCCATGCGGTTGTGGATTTGGCTCAAATATTCGGCGCGGCGCCAAAGTCGGTTCCCTACGAACGGTTAGCCCCAGGCGATCTCACACGCATTCGCGAAACTCTGGCACATCACGGACTACGGCTGCACGACACTCCGGAAGCCGATCAAAAACTCATAAGTCTCCGAAAGATGTACGAACCATATATCTACTCGCTGGCGTCGTACCTCAATCAAGCCCTGCCGCCATGGATCCCCGCTAAGAAAGTGAAGGACAATTGGCAAACAACCGCGTGGGCCGACGAAACCAACAACGCTGCGAAAGTGGTGGTGGTGGACGACCACTTCTAACCAATTCGGAATCGATACGCTGGAAACGCCAGTCAACACTATTGTTTGGTAGTGAGGAGCTCAAATGAAGGCGATTGTGGTTCATGAGTTTGGCGGTCCGGAGGTGCTGAAGTTCGAAGAAGTGCCGACTCCCAAGCCGCAGGCCGGCCAGATGCTGGTGCGCGTGCATGCCGCAGGTGTCAACCCGTATGACACCTACATGCGGGCGGGAACCTACGCGATCAAGCCCTCGCTCCCCTACACGCCCGGTTCGGACGCTTCCGGCGTGGTCGAGGCCGTCGGCGATGGCATCAGCAAAGTGAACCGCGGGGATCGTGTGTACACCGCGAAAACCGTGACTGGCGCGTACGCCGAGTACGCCATTGTCTTGGAGAATCAGGTATATCCATTGCCGCAGAACATTACCTTCGACCAAGGCGCCGCTCTTTTTGTGCCTTACGCTACCGCTTATCACGCGCTGTATCAGGAAGCAGATGCCCGCGCTGGACAAACCGTGCTGGTGCACGGAGCAAGCGGCGGAGTTGGCACAGCCGCGCTGCAATTAGCTCGAGCCATCGGTTTGACCGTTTTCGGGACCGCGAGCTCGGCCAAGGGCCTGGAGTTGATCAAGAAAGAGGGCGCGCAGCAAGCGTTCGACCACAGCAAGGCCGGAGTTGCAGACCAAGTCTTAAAGGCTACCAACGGCCGCGGCGTTGACATTATCCTGGAGATGCTGGCGAACGTGAATCTAGGTACGGATCTGAAGTTGCTGGCCCAGCACGGTCGTGTCATTGTCGTTGGTAATCGCGGCGACGTAACCATCAATCCCCGGGATTTGATGAGCCGGCGCGCCTCGGTTCGCGGCTTTACGTTGTGGAGCCTGACCGAAGCCGAATTGGCTGAGGTCCATGCTGGAATCGGGGCCGGGCTGGAAAATGGGACGCTGCGGCCCGTCGTGGGCAAGCAGATTCCCCTGGCCGAGGCGGCACGCGCCCACAAGGAAGTCCTGGAGCCGGGATCATCGGGAAAGATTGTACTGACCTCGTAATCGGGCCCTCTCGTAGCCCAATGCATCGGCTTTTCGGGGCGATATAAAACTGGCGACTCCGGCGGTCCGCCGCCGTATAATCCTTGCCGGAGTCGAACCCCATTTTGTCCATGCACTTCCCGATTTCGACGCTGCTGGCGGCGCGCACCACCTCCTTGAGCCAGTATTGGCACAAACTTACCGACCCCACATTCAGGGGCATCTACCACGCCAACGCATTCGACCTGGCCATGATGGTGCCGTACTTCCTGGTGCTCTTCGTCCTGGCGATTTATGGGTTGCATCGCTACTGGCTGGTCTACGACTACTACAAATACGCAAAGAACGTTCCCGGGCCCCCGCCGGAGGTGACCTCGTGGCCCCAGGTCACCGTGCAACTGCCGATCTTCAATGAGCGCTATGTGATTGAACGGCTTGTGGATGCGGTTTCTCGATTCGACTATCCTCATGAGCTTCTGGATATTCAGGTGCTCGATGATTCGACCGACGAAACCGAGGAGGTGGGGCGCGCGTGCGTCGATCGTTACGCCGCGCTAGGTTTGCCGATTTCGTACATCCATCGAACCAATCGCGACGGTTACAAAGCGGGAGCCCTGGAGAACGGACTCAAGACCGCCACCGGCGAATTGATCACCATCTTCGACGCCGACTTTATCCCCGAACGCGATTTCCTGCGGCGCACCGTCCCTTATTTCCAGGCCGCGGAAATTGGCATGGTACAAACCCGTTGGACCTATCTAAATCGCGACTACTCTCTGTTGACGCAGGTAGAGACAATCTTGCTCGACGGCCACTTCGTAGTCGAGCACGGGGCGAGGTCGCGCCGGGGGACGTTCTTTAATTTCAATGGAACCGCTGGGGTGTGGCGCCGCCGGGCCATCGAGGAGGCCGGCGGCTGGCAGCACGATACGCTGACCGAAGATACCGACTTGTCCTATCGCGCGCAGCTCAAAGGGTGGAAATTTCTGTATCTGCCGCAAATTGAGTGCGCTTCGGAGCTGCCGGTGGACATGAACGGTTTCAAAGCGCAACAGGCGCGCTGGGCCAAGGGGTTGATGCAAACGGCCAAGAAGATTTTGCCCCGGGTATTCGCTTCCAATGTTCCGTGGCACGTCAAAGCGGAAGCTTTTTTCCATCTGACCGCCAATATCAGCTATCCACTGATGGTACTTCTCTCGACAATGTTGCTGCCCGCCATGATCGTGAGGTTCTACCAGGGCTGGTTTCAGATGATCGTGATCGACCTGCCACTGTTCTTGGCGTCGACTTGCTCCATTTCCAGCTTTTACCTGGTGGCGCAGAAAGAACTTTATCCGAAGACTTGGTGGCGTACCTTTCTATATATGCCATTCGTGATGGCCACCGGCATCGGGATTTCCATTCGTAACGCCCAGGCGGTCTTGGAAGCACTCGCTGGGAAAAAAAGTGAATTTGCGCGGACTCCGAAGTTTCGAATCGAAGGAAAGAAAGACACCTTCGCGACCAAGACATACCGGAACAAGGCCGGCTGGATGCCTTACGCGGAAATTCTGCTGGGCACCTATTTTGCCTTCACGGTGCTTTATGCAATTCTGAACGAAAACTACGCTACGGTTCCCTTTTTGCTCCTCTTCGTATGGGGCTATATGTACACCGGCTGCTTGTCGCTCGGGCAAATCTACTTCGCCAATTTGCGCTTCGATGTGAACGCGCCGGAGATGCGTCCGGCGGCGTCAGGCGCGCCCGGCTTCTAAAAAAGGGATGAGCGTTGGCTCATCCCGTAAATCTCAGTCGAATTGGCTCTTCCTTCGGGCTTAGGTGTGCGACTCGATATCTTCTGAGGCGTCGTGACTTGAGCTTCGGCTGGCTGCTGCAGCCCTGGTCCTGGGGGTCAGGTCGACTTCGCCATGCTCCCCGATCGCTTCCGTGGGCTCTCCGGCCGCCGCCGCTTTCAGCATCCCTAGAAACGCGACCATCTTCCCCGCGGGAGCGTCCCAATATTCCGCAGTGGAGACGTCCACGCGAAGAAGACAAAGATCCGGATCTTCCAAACCCTGAGGGAACCACGCTGTATACAGATCGCTCCACAATTCCTGCATCTTGTTCCGGTCTCGAGAAATCTCCACGTTCCCACTGACAGAGATGTAGCTGGAATTGTCGTTGTTCGTGTACGCGAGGTTCACTACCGGCCGTTTGTGTAATTCGTCGACCACCAGGTTGCTCAGCCTGGTGAAGAACCACAGCGTGCCGTCGAATTCAGTGTACTGGGTAGCCATGGGACGGCTGTGGAGCTCGCCATCGCGCCCGTAGGTGGTCATCATCGCAATCTTGATGTCCTTGATCAGGTGAGCGAGCTTGTTCACCTCCCGGGTGCGCAAGCCGGGCCGGTTGGCACTGGAAGTCGCGGATGCTCCAGAAGCGCTCGTTATATTTGTCGGTGTGTCGTCCATTGATGATGGATCTCCCCTGCAGAGTCTCCGCCAGAAAACGGGCGGGCGCAAGCACTCAAAGTCTTTCTGGAGGAGCGTAGGGGCGACTGGCCTCTACCGCTATCAAGACTTCCCTCTAGATGCCGAGCAGTCTTCGGGTACCGATCGTTTACCGAGCGTCCCGCCGACAGGGAGTGCTCACTCTTGTTCCAATTGGATGAGAACAATCTCGGGATTCGACCCAAGTCGCAGCGGCGGCCCCCAGGTTCCCGAGCCCGAGGACGTGTAAACCTGCATCGGACCGGACCGTTGCAATCCATAAACGAATTGCCGGTAAATGCGAGCCGCAAGCCACGTGTAGGGCAAGAATTGGCCGACATGCGTGTGGCCGGACACCTGCAAACCGATTCCTGCCGCAGCGGCAACCGCAACCTGATCCGGCGCATGGGTTAACAAGACGCTAGCGCGCCCGCGCTCGACTCCGATCGCGTCCAGCACCGATCCGAAATGCCCGGCGTGAGTGGCGTCGCGATAGGTTACGCCTAGAATTTGCAGGCCATCGACATCCACCTTCTCGTTGTTCAGTACCCGCACACCGACGCCTTCAATCGCGCGGCGGTACTTGGAAGGATCGGAAAATTCCTCGTGATTTCCCTCCACGAAAAATGTTCCGAACGACGGCTTTAGAAATCGTAGCGGCTCGACGGCCCGGGCGGCGTCGATGGCGGTTCCATCATAGAGATCTCCGGCAATCCAGACCATGTCGGGTTTCAGCGCATTGATCTTCGCTACCATTCGACGCGCGAATCCCGCGTTGTGGACATGCCCCAGGTGCATATCGCTGATCAGCGCAGCTTTTCGGCCGCGCCAGGAAGGCGGGAGATTCGGCAAACGTATCGTAATTTTCTTGGTTCGAGTCCACTCTGCATTCACGAGAGCGATAAGACTGAGCAACACTGCGACGCCCAGCATCGAGGCAGCGAGCAGGCGTTGATCGGGATGCACGCCGCCGAGGCGAACCGCGCCGTAAATAGTCCAAGTAAAACACGCCGCAAAAAACAAGAAGCTTAGGGTGCCGAGCCAAATGGCTGAAGCTGTATAAAACAAGCGAAGCAGGAAGTTGTTAAAGCGAAATGCGAGCAATGTAGCAGCCACGAAGCTGACGGATAGAAATGCCATCGCTAGCGCCAGCGGCGGAACTCCCGGAGGATCGGGCGCCTGCCAAAAAGAATTCCAGGTTTGATATACGAAAATGTGGCCTAGGATCAGGACCGTCTGAAACACGGCGACGAACACTACAAATCGCGATCGCATCGATCTCCACACACGAGGTAGTCGTTCCCCATTTGCTTTGCTCTCTTATTCGATGCGTTGACTCGCCATTTCACTACGATTTCAAGTCTCACCTGGAATCGGGATACAATTTCACCACTTGGTCCCGTCCCGGACCAGCCCTTGCCCAAGGGTGACAAATCTCGTAGTGGAGACGAGGAGCATCGATGATGAGTGGTTTCGCGCACCCCCGCTTGTGTGATGGCTCGATGCCGCGATGCAAGATTGCATTGGCTGGCTTGTTGCTCCTGGCCCTGGCGCCGATTGGCTTCGCCCAACAACGCCGCGAACGCGAACCCAATAGTGCCTACGCCGCGCGTCGAGCCAAGCTGGCTTCCCAGATTGACGGGCCCATCATTCTCTGGGGCCTGACCGGGCGGGAAGAATCCTCTCAGAGTTATGTATTCACGCAGGAAGATAATTTCTACTACCTGACAGGCCATAACGAGGAGGGCGCCGGGCTCCTGATTCTTCCCGCCACGAAAGCCGCGAACGAAAACTGGGATGGTCCACGGGAAGTGCTGTTTTTACCGGCGAAAGATCCCGACCGCGAACGCTGGAATGGCGTGCGAATGTCGCCATCGGACCCGGGCATCGAAGCGCGAACCGGCTTCGCCGCGGTCCAGCCCTTCGGGGAGCTTCGGGCAGCAACGGAACGACTTGCCAAGGGGTATTCGAATCTATATACGATTCTCCCCTACGAGACCGAACTCGGTGGGTATCCGCACGAAAAAGAAGTAGAACAGTGGCTGCAGCTGGCGGCGCCGCAGGCCAGCCTGAAAGATATTCGAAAACAGATTTACGCTCTCCGTCAGATTAAATCGCCCGGGGAGTTGGCGTTTTTGAAGCAAGCCATCGAGCTGTCGCTGGATGCTCATCTGGAAGCGATGAAAATGATGCGTCCAGGACTGTTCGAATATCAGATCGCGGCGAAGATGGTGGAAGTTCACGCCATGGGCGGCTCAGAAGCGGAAGGATACGCGCCGATCGTCGGTGCCGGGCCGAACTCGGTGGCGCTGCATTACGACAAGCTTTCGCGTCAGATCGAGAATGGTGACATCGTAGTCCTGGACGTTGGGGCACAATTTTCGGGATATTCGGCAGATATCACTCGCACGATTCCCGCAAATGGCAAATTCACGCCGCGGCAGCGCGAAATTTACGACATAGTTCTGGGCGCGCAGAATGCGGCCTTGTCTGCACTGAAGCCCGGAATGGACCTGTGCAAGAAGGGCGATAAGAGCGTTTACAAAATCTCCTACGAGTACATTAATTCGCATGGCAAGGACGCTCACGGCAAACCGCTGGGGCAGTATTACATCCACGGCCTGGGGCACAACATCGGTCTGGATGTACACGACCCCGGGGATTACTGCAAGCCTTTGCAGCCAGGCATGGTGGTCACCATGGAACCGGGCATTTACATTCCCGAAGAAAATCTGGGTGTTCGAATCGAAGACGACGTTTTAATCACCGACACCGGCAACAAATTGCTGAGCGAACGCCTACCCCGCGGCGCCGCGGAAATCGAGAACATCATGGCCAATGCGGCGCGTGAGCGTTCCCAGCACAACGCCAAGGGTGAAGATTGACCGGCTGGAACGAGCGCCCGTATACTGGTTCTTCGCGTTGGAACGCGACTTGCGTTCCAGCGTGCCTCGAGCGATTCCACGCGCGGCCGCGAGCAGTCTAGTAAGCCGGTTGCAGGAATTTCCGAAAGCTACAACCCTTAAGGAGCCGCGGGTCCGGAGCGCGGACCGCAGCAAGACTATGAACAGCAACGTCAAAGCCACGCAACTTCGTCCGGGCATGGTGATCCAGCACGAGGGTCAGCTTTTCACAGTATTCAGCACCGACCACCGCACTCCAGGCAATAAGCGCGGCTCCATGCAGACGCGGATGAAAAACCTGCGGACTGGAGCAATCATCGATTACCGCTTCCGCGCGGAAGAATTTATTGAACGCGCCATTCTGGACGAGATCGAATTCGAATATTTGTACAACGAAGGCGACGATTTCCACTTCATGAACACCGAAACGTACGAGCAGATGCAGCTTTCCCGCGAAGAGCTCGGCGAAACGGTGTACTACCTGATCCCCAATACCGTGGTGAAGGTGGAGTTTTTTGAAGATAAAGCCATTGGTGTCGACCTTCCCGATACCATGGAATTAAGGGTGGTGCAGACGGAGCCAACCTTGCAGAAGGCTACCGCCAGCGCGGTTGGCAAGCCGGCCACTCTTGAAACCGGCCTGGTGGTCCAGGTGCCGCCGTTCGTGAACGAAGGCGACCGGATTAAGGTCGACACTTCCGAAGCACGTTACGTTCAACGGGTAGAGTAAGCAATTCGTAGTGTAGAGAGCAGGTTTGGGGTTAGACTCAAGGTTCCCGCCTCCGCAGCTGAATTCACTTTGGTCGAATTCAGAAGAGGCATCAAAGCGCCGCTTGACTCGCTTGATCGAGCGGCGTTTTCGTTGGTGGCCGGCACCCTCGGGTTAATGCTCAAGGTTGGCGCAGTGGTACTCAGTACCACGTCCGCTAAACGGCGGTCTTGACCGCTCTTCCACCGAAGACCCGCGCAAAAATGGCGTCCACGTACCGCAATTGTCGTTGCAGACCGAAGGTATGCTCCAGGGCTTTGGCGTCCAGGTAATGGCTGATACGAGAGTCCGCGACGACGCGCTGGCGAAAACTCGTGTCGGTTTCCCACGCGGCCATGGCGTTTTCCTGTACCGCTTGGTAGGCGGCGTCGCTGGGCATTCCTTTTTCGATTAGGTCTTGCAACAAAACTCCCGAATACACCAATCCATGGGTAGATTCGAGGTTGCGCAGCATGCGCTCGGGAAATACGCGCATCTCACCAACGATAGTAGTCATTTTGGCGAGCATGTAATCCACCAGGATGGTGGAGTCAGGCAGGATGATCCGTTCCACCGAGCTGTGGGAGATGTCCCGTTCGTGCCACAGCGCAACATTTTCGTAGGCCGCCAGCATGTTAGAGCGCACCACCCGGGCTAGTCCGCAAATTTGCTCGCAATTGACCGGATTCCGCTTATGCGGCATTGCCGAGCTTCCGCGCTGTTCTCCCCCAAAGGGTTCTTCCACCTCGCGGACTTCGGTTCGCTGCAAGTGCCGAATCTCCAGAGCGATTTTCTCCAGCGTGGCGGCGATCAGAGCCAACGAGCTGACGTATTGCGCGTGGCGATCGCGTTGAATCACTTGCGAGGCCACCGGAGCTACATTCAAACCTAAACGCTGGCAAATCCGCTCTTCCATCTCCGGACCTAGGTGCGCAGCATTGCCCACCGCGCCGGAAATCTTCCCGACAGCCATCTGCGCGGCTGCATTCCGGAACCTTTCCTGATTGCGCTGGTTTTCGGCGAACCAGTTGGCGACCTTCAGCCCAAAGGTGATGGGTTCGGCGTGTATGCCGTGGGTGCGCCCGATTTGCGGGGTGTGGCGAAATTCCTCCGCGCGTTTGGCCAGCACATCTCCGAACTTCACCAGAGCCGCTTCGATCAGCCGCGACGCATCGCGCACCAGTAATGCCTGCGCGGTGTCCACGACGTCGTTCGAGGTCATGCCATAGTGCAACCAGCGAGCAGCGTCAGGATCGCCGATCGATTCTCCGACCGCCATGGTGAAGGCGATGACGTCATGTTTAACGCGCGCTTCAATTTCGTTGATTTTGGTTACGTCGATCTTGGCACGCGCTCGGAGCGCTGCCGCCGCTTCCTTTGGCACCTGGCCGGCTTCGGCAAGAGTCTCTGCCGCCGCCAACTCCACATCCAGCCAGCGGGCAAACTTATTGGCGTCGCCCCAAACGCGGCCCATTTCCTGCCGGGTGTAGCGTGGAATCACTGCTGCTCCTTCGACCGGTCATTGGCACGGCTGCGAGAATCGCCAGACCCCGTGCGAATATCTCGTGTAAATGATAAGTCATTTTCGGCCCGGCACGCGAACCCAGCCGGAGCCCGATCGGGACAAACGCGAATTCCTGCGGTCAGGTTCTAGCGCAGAAGGTCTTCCAGTTGAATGCGCGCGTCCGTTTTCGAATCGCGGTATTTGACGATGACAGCAGCCTGGAGGGAGAGACCATACTTTTTCCCCAGCTGATGAGCGACGGCACGCGAACCCGGGACCACGATCGCTTCTTCCGGAATAATTAGCGGCTCATTTGGCGTCGCAGTATACACCGCGTCGCGAACCAGGTCGTAAACAGGAATTGAAGCGTTGAGAATGGTGCCGCTTCCCAGCACGGCGCGTCGCCGGATCACCGTACCTTCATAGACGCCGGAGTTGCCACCGACCAACACATCGTCTTCGATGATGACCGGCAGCGCTCCGACCGGTTCGAGTACCCCACCGATTTGCGCACCCGCGGAGATGTGGCAGTTACTGCCGATTTGCGCGCAACTGCCCACCAGCGCATGCGAGTCAATCATCGTACCAGCGCCCACATACGCGCCAACGTTGATGAACATCGGCGGCATGCATACCACGCCGCGCCCGATATAGCTGCCGTCACGAATGCTGGAGCCGCCGGGAACGATGCGAATACCTTCGGCCAGCGTAATGGCACGCGGCGAATAGGTTGATTTATCCAGGAACGGCTGACGCGCAGCGTCTATCGACATGTCGACGACGGCGCCCATGCGAAAACCGAGCAGGATGCCCTTCTTCACCCAGGCGTTTACGCGCCAGCCGGTTTTCGTCGATGGGTCCGGCTCGGCAGCACGAATTTCCCCGCGATTCAATCCGTCCTTGAATTCGCGAAAGAGACGGAGGTGCTCTTCGGTGTATTGATCCGGTGGACCATCGAACAAGCGCTCAATTTGCTGCGGCGGCATGAAACCTTTCAACCAGGCCCAGCGATCTCAGCACGGTCCGAATGCGCTCACGGTTTTCGTCTTTCGGCGCGACCAGTGGAAGCCGCCAGACCGGTTCCAGCAAGCCCATCTCCGCCAGCGCAGCCTTGGCGGGAATCGGATTGGACTCAATAAAATTGATGTCCATCAACGAGTGAAATCGGCGATGGATTGCGCGCGCGGCGGTGAAATCTCCCTGCAGCGCCAGGTGGACGAGACGGGTCATGTCCACGGGAATTTCGTTCGAAACGACAGAGATGACGCCGCGGCCGCCGAGAGCTATGAGCGGCAAAGTGATCGCATCGTCGCCCGACAGCACCACAAAATCGTCCGGCACGCTATTCAAGATGGCGGCCATTTGGGAGATATTTCCGGACGCCTCCTTAACGCCCACGATGTGGGGAACTTCGGCAAGGCGCCGCAACGTTGCGGGCTCGATATTCACCCCAGTGCGGCCGGGCACGTTGTACAGCACGATGGGCAGGGGGGTCGCGTCGGCAATCGCGCAGTAATGCTGATACAAGCCTTCCTGAGTCGGCTTGTTGTAATAGGGCGTGACCGAAAGAATGCCGTCGACGCCCACCACGGTGAGCTCGCGCGCCAACTCAATCACCTCGCGGGTGTGGTAGCCGCCGGCCCCGGCCAGAACCGGAACCCGGCCCTTGGCAACCTCGACGGTCAGCTCCACGACGCGAAGATGCTCGCTCCGGCTCAGAGTCGGACTCTCCCCGGTGGTCCCACAGGGAACCAGGAAATCGACGCCGGCGTCGATTTGCCTGCGAATCAAATTCCGGAGCGTTGGCTCATCGAGCGAAACGTCGCGCCGGAAGGGAGTCACCATCGCCGTACCGCATCCAGTAAACACGTTGTCTCTCCTTGGTAACTTCAAGATAGAAAATCAGTCCTGCAGACCGCCTCCCGCAATTCACGCTGACACTTCAAGCTCTTCAATCTGGCAAGTCGCCGAGAATTTCAGGAAACTCAAACCAGCCCTTTTTCCCGGCCACCCATCGGGCCGCGCGCAGTGCGCCACGCGCGAATCCTTCGCGACTCCGTGCGGTGTGGCGCAAGGTAATGGTGTCAGCGGCGGAATCGAAGCCGATTTCATGAGTGCCCGGGTGTGCCCCGGCGCGATTCGCTGAGAGACTTATGTCACGCCCATAGCCGCTTGCGCGCATCTCCTCCGCCAACCTTCGCAACGTGCCCGAAGGCGCGTCTTTTTTCGCCGCGTGATGAATCTCCCAGCCCCAGGCGTCGTATTCCTGGTGTTTGGCGAGCAGTGTCGCGGTATGCGTCACCGCTTGTATAAACAAATTGACACCGACGGAAAAATTCGCCGCCCACACCAAGCCGGTACTGCCCTGAATCACGGCCAGCTTTGCTGCGGGCATCTGCTCGCTCCAGCCGGTGGTACCCACAGCCGCATGCACTCCGGCCAACGCCAGCTGGCGAATATTGCCGACAGCAGCATCCGAAGTGGAGAATTCGACCGCGACATCAATGCCGAGAAGAGCCTCCCGCGTGAGTCCCGCACCCTTGGGGTTGTTGCGGCTATCGAATTTGGTGCGTACCTCGAAGCCATAGTCAGGCGCGAGTTGGGCGACAAGTCGCCCCATTTTTCCGTACCCAACGATGGCCAGGCCCAGGTTCATGAGGCTACCTGGCCAGCCGCCAAAAGTAGCGTGGTCATGCGTGCATAGATGTCCACCGCCTGCGAGAGTTCGCTCTTGGCGACGCGTTCTTCAGCACTGTGCGCCACGCGAATGCTGCCCGGACCAATCAGAAAGGGCAGGCCCCAGGAGTCGCCCAGGTTGGGAATGTCGGTGGTGAAGGCCACCACCGTCGTTGGCATGCCGTCCACACCCTGCAACCGGCGCGCAGGCGTGTACAGCACCTCGCGCGCCTCCAAGCGATCGGCGACCGCAGCCGACACCGCTTTTCTGAGCGGCTCAGGATCGCCGACGATGCGAAACATCACCTCCGCGTGCGCGTGATCGGCAACTACGTTTGGTGCGCGGCCGCCCGAGATGGTGCCCACGTTTAGCGTGCTGCGGCCGAGTAAGGGATCCACCGGCAAAGCAACCGATCGCACATCATTCAGGACGTCGAGAAGGGTGTGGATGGCGGAGTGGCCCAGTTCCGGGTGCGCGGAATGCGCCAGCTTGCCGTGCGCGGTAAACTCAAAACGCAGCGCGCCTTTGCAGCCCAGCGCAAGCTTGTTGTCGGTAGGCTCGCCATTGATGAGGAAGTGAGCGCCGCGCGGAGTCGTCGCGGCAGCCTTGGCTCCGGCGCTGTTGCGCTCTTCTCCGACGAGAAGCAACAGTCCAAAGTTTCGCGTTCCAGCGGCCAGCAGTTTTTCTGCCGCGGCGATCATGGCCGCAATGATGCCCTTGGCATCGCAGGAACCGCGTCCCCAGACAAATTCAGAGTCCTCGCGTGAAGCAAAGAACGGCGGCACGGTGTCCATGTGAGAGGACAGCGTGACCACTGGAGGACCCCACGCCGCGAAAATGTTGTCGCGCAGGGGTTCCACCGCTAGGCGTTCCAGCGTGCCGGAGTATCGCGCCACCAGATCGGACAAGTGCGCGTACAGGAAGTCGCCTACCTGCTTTTCATGGTTGGTGATGGACTCAATGTCCACCAGCGCGCGTGTCAGTTCGAAAAGGTCCACAGCCGCCAATTTTTCCGGAGAAAGCGAAAGGAAAGGAAGGAACCGCGAGGAACACTCGGCCGCTGCCTCTCGATAGCGCTTCATCCCATTGCCAGGATGACAGTGAACAGGCCTTAGACCTGTTCCCCAACCGCAGCGGCTTCCGCTTCAGCTACCGCTGTGATTTCGGCGGACAACATGTGGCTTGCGACTTTGCGAGTCGACAAGCGGCCCCTCCTCGCACTGGCATCCGAAGCAGATCGGAACAACACGCCAAGCGATTCATGGCCTCCGCACCTCTACCAAGACAGATGTGAGTCTAGTTTAGCGTTCCCGGAGTGTCAATGAATGCGTGGCAGTGGAAGGCGTGAAAATCCATCCGAGAGATCGATAGAAGCTACAGTTCGAGAGGTTTCAGTGGGGCTGCTTGCGAGGCGACCAACAACTCTCCGGCAAAGGCGGTCTCTGCAGGCCGCCGTTCCAGCGCTTCCTCAGCCGACAAGCGCGCGAGATCAGGATTATTGTTCTCAGCGGATACGTGGGCCATCACCAGATAGCGCGCTCTACCGTCGAATCCATCAGGGTCGGCCAGATACTCGCTCACCGCGTGATTCGAAAGATGTCCGGTACGGCTGAGTACCCGCTGCTTCACCACCCACGGGTACGGTCCAACCTTCAACATATCTAGATCGTGATTCGACTCCATCATCAGGCAATCGGAGTCGCGCAGATGCACTTTGACCAACTCCGGCAGATAGCCAAGATCGGTGACCAACGACATTTTCAAGCCATCTACCCGGAAGGTGAAACCAATGGGATCGGCAGCGTCGTGGGGAATTCGAAAAGCATGGATTTCGATGTCTCCCACGCAAAAGCGCTCCCCGGCGTGAATAGTTTCCACTCCTCGCAGGCGCTTGCCGAGGGTGTCGGGCAGAGCCTGGTGCAGGGCTTCCATGGTGGGTTCGGTCACGTATAACGGAGCCTTCCAAAGACCCAGCATCTGGGGCAGCCCGCCACAATGATCATTATGTTCGTGAGTGATCAGGATGCCATCGAGGTGGTCGATCTCCTGTTCGATGGCAGCTAAGCGCGCGAGCGTTTCGCGTTTGCCGAGCCCGGCGTCCACCACAAGTCGGGTCCGCGAGGTCTCGAGTAGGGTGATGTTGCCCGAGCTGCCCGACGCCAAAATGGAAATTCTCAGACCGATTGTTTCCCCCTCAGTACCAAGCAACGAATTTCAGGAATCATGGCAGAGCCCCGAAGTCGCGTCAACGAAGAATGCGGATCGGAAACGTCTTAGTCGTCACCGGTCAGCGTTTCGACCTCTTATTCGTTTAGGCCTCGATTGGCAGACTGAACCTGGGAGGTCCTTTGGACTCGTTTGCAAGACTGCTCCGAGGCGGGATCTCGATGAGACCTCGGGTGATTCGCATCAGTGCTTCACATCGACTATGCCGCGTCAATTTCACCTGAACCGGCCTTGGAATTGGCCATCGGCAAATTTAAGGGGTCTGAAACCTTTAGCAGGCGAGGCGGGAGCGATCGAGGGTAAATCCGTTGAGCGGACCTAGGACGGTGACGGCGATTTGTTCTGGGCGGAAAAATTCCTGGGCTAACTTCTGGAGCTCCTCGCGCGTGACTGCGCTGATGGAAGCCGAAATTTCATCCAACGAATAGAATCGACTAAAATACAGTTCCTGCCGCGCTAAATTCGACATGCGCGAACTGGTGGACTCCAAAGAAAGCATCAGCGAGCCTTTCAAGTGATTCTTGGCGCGCAGCAATTCTTCCTCGGTGACCACGCTCTGTTTCAGTTCCCGGAATTCTTTCACGATCAGGTCGATGACCTGGCCGATGGTCTCTTTGGCGGTCCCCGCATATACGGTCAGCATCCCTGCGTCCGAATACGGAGTAATTTCGCTGAATACGGCGTAAGCCAACCCCAGCTTCTCCCTGATGTTCTGGAACAATCGCGAGGACATCCCACCGCCCAACAGATTATTCAAAACCGCGACTCCGAAGCGCCGCTCGTGGGCTAGCGGAACGGAAGGAACGCCCAGACAAAGATGCACCTGCTCGAGTTCGTGCTTCGCTTCCAGGTGAATCGGCGCTCCGGTGGCCGGTGCTGAGTCGCTTTCGGCCTTCGCTCCGGCCTTTACCGCTGCGAATTCGCGCTCGACCAATTCCATCATCCGTTCGTGAGTGACATTGCCGGCGGCCGACAATACCAACCGCTCCGGCGCAAACCATTGCTGGAATCGATTGCGGAGTGCTTCGCGACTGAATTTTTTTACCGTCTCCGGCGTGCCAAGAATCGGACGGCCGAGCGGGTGCTCCGGCCAAAAACCGCGCGTAAATATTTCGTGCAATAGATATTCCGGATTGTCCGCGTCCATCTTGATCTCTTCGAGGACCACGCCACGCTCTTTTTTAACGTCCTCGGAGTCAAATTTTGGGCGCAGAACCAGGTCGGCGATCACATCAAAGGCGATCGGCAAATGCTCGTCAAGCACCTTGGCATTGAAGCAAATCTGCTCTTTGGAGGTAAAGGCATCGAGCATGCCGCCGACCGAATCCATTTCCCGCGCTATAACTTCGGCGGATCGGCGCTCGGTACCCTTGAAGACCATGTGCTCCATAAAATGGGCCAGGCCATTTTCCTCGGAGATTTCGCGGCGTGATCCATTACGGACCCACACTCCGACAGACACCGACCGGACATGCGGCATCGGCTCGGTTAGCACCACCAGTCCGTTCGACAAGACCCTTTTTTGAATGTCTCTCGCTTCAGTGGCCATCGATCGATTGTTGCATAGCCCGCGTTAAAGAAGAAATACGGCGGAATCGGTGGTTTCCGGCGCTAGGTGTTACGGCAGTTTTTCCGCCGGATCGAGCTTTCCATACTCGCTGGTGTAGTGCAGCGGCACGTCGCAATACGTACCTTTTTCGCGCTGATAGATTTCGCAAATATCAAAAGGTTTGGAATATACGTGGACACTCACCGCGCGTTGATTGAATTCGGGCAGGTTCAACACCTGATGCACCGGCTCCAGCGGATTGACATGCACGGGATGGGCTGCATCCATGTCATATACGTCGGTAGGGTCTAAGTGACAGGTTCCGTGGTCTTCATCGCGCGCCTCGACGCGAAAATTCTGCACCCGCAACCTTCCGATCGGCGCGGCCATCCAGCAGTTCTGATCGCGATGATTGTGAACGCGGCTGGCCTGCCCGATTTCCCAACAGATGGCCATACATTCGAAGACTTCATTTTTGAAAATTAAGTTACGAGTGTAATTGCCCTTGGAAAAAAACAGGTATTTTTCAATGGATTCCGGCCGCAGCGCATGCCCAACGATATAGCTTTGCACGTTGTCGAGCGTGAATTCGCGCTCGGGAATCGCCACCAGGCCATCCACCCACTCGGAGATGTTCATCGCATCCTTAACAGCTTGTTCTTGCATCGGGCCTCCCGCACTGATCCGTATCGCCAGTCTAGCGGGCGAAAGATCGAAGAGAAAAGTATAGCGCCGTTTTAGCGCTGCATGAGCGAGTTAACGCGCATCGGCGAGAACACCAGCAACCTGAAACGCGATACTCTGGACTTCGTGAGCCGGAGTTGGCATTGCTGCCACATGCTCCAGCCAGTCATGATCGAACTCCTTGGAAAATCGTTGCAGGAACTGCGGGCGTTCTGTATCACGCTGGGCGAGCCGGAATACCGGGGCCAGCAGCTGTATCACGCGATGTATGCCGAACGAAAATTCGCATTCGCGGACATGACCAACTTGCCCTCCGCTCTACGCGATCGCTTGACCTCTCAAGCTAGCATCACCCTTCCCGCAGAGCGCCAACGATATGCATCCCGGGATGGCTCGGTGCGCTATTTGTACGCGCTGCCCACTGGCCAGCAACCCGCGGCGCGGCCAGCTTCGGTTGAAGCGGTGTTTATGCCGTCGGAATCGCGGCAGACCATTTGCATCTCCACCCAGGCGGGCTGCGCGGTGGATTGCCAATTTTGTCTGACGGCGCAACTTGGGCTAATCCGGAATCTCACCGCCGGCGAAATCCTCGCGCAGGTTCTTTCGCCGCTGAAGGAGCATCGATTAGCGGCGGGTGGAGGGTCTGGTGTCCCCCATCCCATCCAAACCAACGTCGTGCTAATGGGGCAGGGCGAGCCGCTGCTGAATTTCGAGGCAGTGATGGCGGCATTGCGCATTTTGCTCGATCCTGCGGGCGTGGCCATTTCACCGAAGCACGCCACCCTCTCTACCAGCGGAATTGTGCCGGGCATCGAACGTCTGGGCCAGGAAGCGGTGCGCCCTAAGCTGGCCGTTTCGTTGAACGCTTCGAACGATGAGCAACGCAACGCGTTGATGCCTATCAATCGTAAGTATCCACTCAAGGCGCTACTGGATGCATGCAAGAACTATCCGCTTCGAAACTGGGAACACGTGACTTTCGAATACGTGATGCTGGGTGGCGTCAATGACACTCCGGAAGATGCCGGACGGGTGGTGCGACTGCTTGCGCCGCTCAAATCCGTACGGGTGAATCTGATTCCCTGGAATCCGGGCGAGTTGCCATACCGGGAATCGTCAGCAGAAGCGATCGAAGAGTTTCGCCGCATCCTGGGGGATCGCGGTATCCCGGCATTTGTCCGTTACTCGCGAGGCCGCGATGTTATGGCGGCTTGCGGACAGCTGGCATTGCGGGAAGTGCAAAGCCCTGGGCTGACGGTGATCAGTTAACAAACTTGGAGGGTAGAGCTCCTCGCCACGTTCCTTGGCGGCGCGTCAGCGGCTGTCTGGCAAAATCCCTACCACGCTCATGAGCCGGCCGCTCCGCGATCCTTCCTTGCGATAGCTGAACAGCAACTCGGTATGGCACGCCGTACACAAATCGCTGGTAACAATATTTTGCTCCGGTACTTCGGCCTCCAGCAGCTGCCAACGATTGGCGGCGCGCAAGTTCAACAACACTTTGTTCGGCGCGGGCTGGTGGCCCGGGGGCATCCTATTCAGCCATTGCAGCGGATTGGGTTCGTCACCAGTTCGAAGCTCGTCAAAGAAGTCGGCGGCATTGCTGAATTGCGCCGCAAAGGCCGAGGCCACCTCAGTCCCAACCTGGTAACAGCAACCCCCGATGGCCGGCCCAATGGCCGCCAGCAAGTCTTGCGGCCGCGAGCCGAACTCCATCTGCATTCGCCCCACGGTCTTACCCAGAATGCGCCGCAACGTCCCCCGCCATCCCGCATGAACCGCAGCCACGGCGCGATTTCCCGGATCAAGTAGAAGAATGGGGACACAGTCGGCGGTTTGCACTGCTAACAGCAATCCCGGAGTCCGGGTCACCGATGCGTCGCCACGACCTGGTTCCGCGGGAACATTTTGGAATGCGCAAATAACGTCGGAATGGAATTGACTCAGCGGAATTAACTTCAATTCGGTTCCGCCCGCAGCCGATTGCAGCCGGCGGCGATTTTCGGTCACGTTCTCGCGCGAATCCCACTCCACAGCGCCGGTATTCAATACCCGCTCATCATCCAGTGCGCTGATTCCGCCAGGCCGCGTGCTGAATCCGTGAACCAGCCACGGTATCGGGGCCAGATTGGGGGCCTGCAGGACGCGCACTCCCCGCTCGACGCATTCTTTCCAAGCTCCGGCAGCCGGGGCTTTGGTCTGTTGGTGGGAGGATGTTTTCGCTTTGGCCACAACCTTATCAGTATAATCACTTCGACCGCGAACCGCTGTTGCGGAGGCGTAGTGATCGTTGGATTAGGTGTCGACATCGCCGAAGTCGCAAGGGTGCAAGGAGCCATTGAGCGTCACGGCGAAATATTTCTTCGGCGTATCTATACGCCCGGAGAGCGGCGCTATTGCGAGCGATTCAAAAACAAATTCGAACGCTATGCCGGGCGATTCGCTGCAAAAGAGGCGGCGATGAAAGCGCTGGGCACCGGTTGGAGCCGCGGGGTGCGCTGGGTGGACCTGGAAGTACTCCGTGAACAAGGCGGCCGCCCGACCATCGTGCTTTCGGGCGAAGCAAAAGCCGTTGCGAATGGTCTGGGAGTGAAGCGAATCCTGCTGAGCATTACCCACACCGCTGCACAAGCCTTGGCGCAGGTCATTTTTGAGGGCTAATCGGCCCTATTTCACGACTAAAAACGAACCCAAGGCAAGTGCATCGATACCCGAACAGTAAAAGCTGCGTACCGCCTCTCGCGGATCCGATACCAGTGGCTCCCCAAATAAATTGAAAGACGTGTTCACCAAAACGGGCGCAGATGCGCTCTCCCCAAACTTGTGCAGCAACCGCCAGAAGGGGGGGTTGCTGCTCTTATCCACGGTATGCACCCGTACTTCGCGCCCGTTAAACGCGAATTGCTCCAAGCCCGGAAGTTGATGTTTCAAACTTCCCAGCGAAGCCATGAACCGGCAGTTGGGCGAACACTCAAAATATTCGGAGGCGCGTTCTGCGGGTACCGATAGCGCGAACGGATGAAAATCCTCACGATGCTTGATGTATTGGTTCACGTTGTCGATGACGTACTCCGAAAACGGGGACGCCAGGATGCTGCGATTGCCTAGCGCTCGATGCCCAAATTCCGTCCGGCCTTCGCACCACGCCACGATTTTATCCCGCAGCAGCAATTGTACCGCTTCAGCGATCAGTTGCTCTTCGCCGGACATGTACTTGTAAATGATTTTGCAATTGTCCAGCACCGCTTTGATGGATTGGGAGGTCAGCTCCGGCCCAAGCGACAGCGTGGTCATTGGCGCGCGCCCGGAACGTCCGGAAAGTTTCTTGCGGCCAAGAAACCCAGCGCCTAACGCGGTACCGGAATTCCCGGCAATGGGCTGGACATGCAAGCGCGAAAACGTGCTGCGCGTTTCCAGCGCTCGAACCAACAGTACGTTTTGAAAAACTCCCCCGGCCACGCATAAAGAGTCGGTGCCAGTTTGCGCCTGAAATCGGTGGGCCATCTCTAAAACCGTCTCTTCCAGAAACAGCTGAGCACTTCGAGCCAACGCCGCGGTGATCGCCGGATCACTTCTGAATTTCTCTGGATGAATCTTAAGCTCGCGGTAAAACTGAGGCGAAAAAGCTCCGCGCTCGTCGGGGCCGGCTGCAAAATAGCGGCGGTCTAAAACCGGCAGACCGTACCGATCCCGCCGGAACAATTTGCGGAACGCCGGTAGATATTCCGCCTGCCCCTGCCGCCCCAGCCACTGCACCTTATGCTCGTCGCTGTCGGGCCGCAAACCCAACAACACCGTGATCCGAGAATAGAACCAGCCCAGCGAATCCGGGAAATACAGCGTGCGCAGCGCTCTGATCTCGTCGCCCTCCCCGAGCGAAATCTGGCCGCAACGCGAACCGGCTCCGCCGTCCAGCGTCAGGATCAGAGCGCGATCGAAGTCCGAGGTGTAGAACGCGCTGGCGGCGTGACACAAATGATGCTCAAAATAAGTAAACTTTACAGAGTTGGTCAAGCATTGACGCAAGCGCGGCACCAGCGTGGATTTTCGCGAATCGCGTGCGGTTCGCCGTCCGCTTCGCGCCGAAAACCGCGAACCCAGACCCGATTCGCGTAACCGCGATTCCTGCGACGAATCGGCCAACGCCGCCAGGGTTAGGTCGGTGGGCTGGGCCCCTTGCTGTTCGAGGCAACGCGAGATCGAGAGTCGCGGAACGCTATCGCCGGACTGCGAACGGTTCAGCTTTTCCTCTTCCAGGGCACCCAAAATTGCATTTCCATCCACCAATGCAATCGCGCAATCCCGGTCCAGACTGGCAACACCCATCACGAGCATAGGCCAAGTTTCTCATTCTGATGCGGCGCGCTCTACTCTAAAAGCGCCTTGCGTTTCCGCGACGGCATTCGTTCCGCGCCTTTACTCACCGGGTTTTGCACCCTACAATCCTGTCTCACCGATGGCTCACCAACGCCGGAATCCCTCGTCGCTCCAGGATCCCAAGCTGTCCGTGGTGATTCCGGTATACAACGAGAAACAAACTATTGATGAGATTCTTCGTCGCGTGTTGGACACCGAGATTCGCAAAGAAGTGCTGGTGATCGACGACTGCTCCACCGATGGAACCCGTCAGATTCTGGAAGAGATGGCGGAGCGCCAGCGTACTGGCGAACCCATGGCTCCCGCCCGGGATGGCGACGATCCCATCGCCTTGGGCCATATCCGGTTCTTCTTCCAGCCACAGAACCAGGGAAAAGGCGCCGCGCTCCGCCGCGGATTTGCCGAAGCTTGCGGTGACATCGTGCTAGTGCAGGACGCCGACCTGGAATACGACCCCCGCGATTACGACAAGCTTCTGGAGCCTATCCTGGACGGGCGAGCGGACGTGGTGTACGGTTCACGATTCCTGGGCGGCCCGCAACGAGTCCACTACTTCTGGCACTACGTGGCCAATACTCTGCTCACGCTGCTCTCCGATATTTCCACCAACTTGAAGATCACGGACATGGAGACCTGCTACAAAGTGTTTCGAAAGGAAGTCCTTCAGGGCATCCAGATTCGCTCCAACCGCTTCGGTTTTGAGCCAGAAATCACCGCCAAGATCGCCAAGGGCAAATGGCGGGTCTACGAGGTGCCGATCACTTACGCAGGGCGCACCTACGAGGAAGGCAAGAAGATCACCTGGAAAGACGGAGTTCAGGCGTTGTGGTGCATCGTCCGCTTTACTTTTTCCGATTGAAGGACGGTAATGGGTCAGACTGCAGCCATGCGCCGCTGAAACGTCAACAAAATCAGATCGGCACGCCGACGCACTCCAAATTTGCTGAGAAGATTCGAAACGTGGAATTTCACGGTACGCTCCGCGATATTCAGCTTGCTGGCAATCTCTTTATTGGAAAGATTCTCGAGGAGCGAATCCATCACTTCCTGTTCACGCCTGCTGAGGTTGGCGACGGCATCGCTCTTCAGGCGGCGGCTCTGACCGGTTAAGATCGAGTCCACGAATCCGGACAATACCGCACGCGGAACCCAGAAGCCTCCCGCGGCCACCAGCGGCAGCGCGCGGATCAGCTGCTCGCGCGCCTCCACGTAGGTCAATAAACCTTTAACCCCCAAGCGCAACAGGGAAAAGCTGGTCGCGTCAGTATGCTGCTCGCCGACTACAATCAAGCGAGCTTCGGGAAAACGCTCCATCAAATTGGCCAGAAGTGCGCCGGTGGCGGGACGCGCCGCGTGCGCATCCACCACATAAACCTGAGCGGTGGGAGGATCGAGATTCCGAAGGTCGGGAGCGAGGGTCGACTCGAGATGTTTCAGGGAGACTTTGAATTGCGGCTTGTTCAGAAGCCGTTCGAACTCGCTCAGCACCAAAGGGTGCGGCGAGAGTATACAGACACTCAATTTTGGACCGGTACGTTTCGTGGCCACCGTTTTCTCAGCGTAGTGAAAACTGTACACACGGGCAAGGCCCTTCGTGGGGGGTGTTCTCGAATTGTTACGTGGCAGCTTGGAACCCGCGCGGTGGCCGGTCCGTTGGGGTCCTCGTTTAGGGCCCACGACACCGTTCAGTCCTAAAAGATACTAGTTCAATGGAACCTGCTTCGATTCAGGCTGGTAAGCCGCGTAAAATAAGCGTGTAGCCGATGCTGGCGCGTTTCGCCGCGATCCGCATCTTATATAGACATACACCTTAAGGAGCAGCTGCCTGGCTTCCCCCGGAATGCGCGATTTAACCGAGTCAACCAAAGCCCTTCGCGAGCTCCTTTCTCAGCGCATCCTGGTGCTCGACGGCGCCATGGGCACCATGCTGCAACAGCGAAACCTCTCCGCGGAAGATTTCGGGGGAGCAGCGCTGGAAGGGTGCAACGAAAATCTCGTTCGCACCCGCCCGGATGTGGTTCTGGATATTCATCGCAAATATTTCGAAGCAGGTTCCGACATCGTTGAAACCAATAGTTTTGGCGGGGCCCCGATCGTCCTTGCAGAATACGGTCTGGCCGCCGACGCCCTGGAAATTAATCGGCTTGCCGGTCGGCTCGCCCGGCAAGCCGCCGACGAGGCCAGCACCCCCTCGAGGCCGCGCTTTGCTGCCGGCTCGATTGGACCCACCACCAAAGCCATCACCGTTACCGGTGGCGTGACCTTCGAGGAACTTCGGCACTCGTACCAGGTCCAAGCTCGAGGACTGGTGGAAGGTGGCGTCGATCTACTGCTGGTAGAAACCTGCCAGGACACCCGAAATATTAAGGCGGCGCTGCTGGCCATCCAGCAGCTGTCCAAAGAAATTGGTCACTCCGTTCCGACGATTATCTCGGTGACCATCGAAGCCATGGGTTCGATGCTCGCCGGCCAAACCATCGAGGCGATGTGGGCTTCGCTGCGTTTCGCCAAACCCTTGGCTTTTGGGATGAACTGCGCTACCGGGCCGGAATTCATGACCGACCATATTCGAACGCTTAGCCAACTCAGTGGCGAGTTCGTTTCCTGTTATCCCAATGCCGGTCTGCCTGACGAAGAAGGCAAGTACCTGGAAACGCCAACTTCACTTGCAACCCAGCTGGAAAAATTCGTCGACCACGGCTGGATAAACCTAGTGGGAGGCTGCTGCGGCACGACCGAACAGCATATTCGTGCTATCGCCCAAATGGTCGAAGGCAAAAAGCCTCGGCAGCGCCCTCAAGAGGGCCATCGCGCTATCTACTCGGGGATTGAAACCATAGAAGCGGAAGATAGCACCCGGCCCTTGCTGGTAGGCGAGCGCACCAATGTCATTGGATCGCGACTTTTCAAGAATCTAGTAGCCGAAGAAAAATGGGAAGAGGCCAGCGAAATTGCGCGGCGGCAGGTACGCGGTGGCGCCCATATTGTGGACGTCTGTCTGCAGAGCACCGAACGAGACGAGCGCAAAGATATACCGGAGTTCTATGAGAAGCTGATCCGCAAAGTAAAGACACCGGTGATGATCGACACCACCGATCCGGCGGCCGTTGAACAAGCCCTGACCTATTGCCAGGGCAAGGCCATCATCAATTCAATCAATCTGGAGGATGGCGAAGAGAAGTTCGAAAGGATCGTCCCGATCGCCCACCAGTACGGTGCGGCTGTGGTGGTCGGCTGCATTGACGAAGATCCGCTACAAGCTCAGGCATTCACGCGCGAACGCAAGCTGGCTATTGCCGAACGCAGCCATAGGCTTCTGACCGAAAAATATGGCCTGGCACCCGAAGACATTATTTTTGATCCGCTGGTTTTTCCCTGTGCCACCGGCGATGAAAACTACATCGGCGGGGCGGTGGAAACCGTCGAGGGTATCCGGCTCATCAAGAGGGCCCTGCCAGATGCGCGCACCATTCTGGGCATATCTAACGTGTCCTTCGGCTTGCCCCCGGGTGCCCGTGAAGTGGTCAATTCGGTGTTTCTGTATTACTGCACCAAGGCCGGACTGGATCTGGCGATTGTGAACGCCGAACGCCTCGAGCGTTTTGCCTCCATCCCCGAGCACGAGCGCCGTTTAGCGGAGAATCTGCTTTTCTCCCATCCCCCCGTGAATTTCGATGATGCGCACACCAACGCGGCGTTGCTTCGCGGCGCACCCGCCGATTGGCGGGAACAAAACAAGGAGCAGCGCGCCGCGGTGAATCAGTTCCACATCATAGCCATCACTGACCATTTCCGCACCGCCAAGAAGAAAGAAAAAGCTGCGGCCGCCGACATCCCTATCGACGAACGCCTTTCCAACTACATTATCGAAGGCACCCGCGACGGCCTGATCCAGGATTTGGATCGCAAGCGTGCCGAAGGCGCCGCGCCGCTGGACATCGTCAATGGCCCGCTGATGGCTGGCATGGCCGAGGTCGGCCGTTTGTTCAATGCGAATGAGCTGATTGTTGCCGAGGTATTGCAGTCTGCCGAAGCAATGAAAGCGGCCGTAGGTCACTTGGAACAGTTCATGGAGAAAGCGGACACCGCCAAGCGCGGCCGAATCGTTCTGGCCACGGTCAAGGGCGACGTCCATGACATCGGCAAGAATCTTGTCGAGATCATCCTAAAAAATAACGGCTACGAAGTGGTGAACCTGGGAATCAAAGTTCCTCCGGACGTGTTGATCAAGGCCTATCAAGAGCACAAGCCGGACGCCATCGGGCTTTCCGGCCTGCTGGTAAAGAGTGCCCAGCAGATGGTGATCACCGCAAGCGACCTGCGCGAAGCGGGCATCGCCATCCCCCTGCTGGTCGGCGGGGCTGCTCTATCCGCTAAATTCACCGAGCAGAAAATCGCGCCGAGCTACGGAACCGCGGTCTGCTATGCCAAGGACGCCATGACCGGACTGCGGCTCATGAACGAGTTGATGGACCCCGCAACGCGAGAGACGGTGGTGCGCGACCATACCTACTCAGGGAATGGTTTCAGCGTCGCTACCACCGTACAGGTAGCGGAGATTCCGCAGGTCACTCGCTCGCCAAAGATTCACGCCGATCTGCCGATTCTTCCCGTACCCCACCTCGATCGCAAAGTTCGGCTGGTACCGGACCTGCGCGAAATATGGAGTTACATCAATCCGTTCATGCTCTTCGGCCGGCACATGGGCTTCCGCGGCGATTTCGAAAAGCAATTGGCGGCGCGCGAAACCAAAGCCGTGGAGCTATTCGAAAGCATGGAGCAAGTAAAAGAAGAAGCCGCTGGGTTCATGAAGGTTCGCGCCGTGTGGCAGTTCTTTGAAGCCGAAGCTGAAGGCAACTCAATGCATCTGTTCGCTCCGGGCGGAACCCAGCCGTTACATACCTTCGCCTTTCGAAGGCAACGGTCTGGCGATTTTCTTTGCCTCAGCGATTACGTTCTGGCGCCACAGGATGGCCAGCGCGATCACGTCGCTTTCTTCGTGGTCTCCGCTGGAGAGGCCGTGCGCGCGCGTTCGGAGCAAGCCAAGAACGAGGGGTATTACTTCAGATCACATGCCTTGCAGGCTCTGGCCATCGAGTCCGCGGAAGCCGCCGCCGAATGGTTGCACCGGCGCATTCGGGAAGACTGGGGATTTCCGGATCCGCCGGAGATGACCATGGCTCGACGGTTCACGTCGCGTTACCGTGGCAAACGCTACAGTTTTGGCTATCCCGCATGCCCGGATCTGGATGACCAGGCGCCTTTATGGCGATTGCTGCGGCCAGAAGAAATTGGTGTGCAACTCACCGAAGGCATGATGATGGATCCCGAGGCCAGCGTGAGCGGCATGGTATTCCAACATCCGGACTGCACCTATTTTTCAGTGGGTGACACGAACGAGGTCAGCAGTTAGCGCCGGACGGTGACGCGATTCTGCTTTAGGGCGGAGATCAGCACATCGAAGGTCGATTTTTGCCAGCCCTCCGATTTGCCGGGACGGGCGACGCGTTCTTCTTCTACAAGTTCAGGCACGGGTACTAACTCAGGCGCCCCGTCCGCTACGGAGATCTGGCTGCTGGTGGCCGATGCCGAAACGGCTGGTGCGGAGGCCGCCGGTGCGGTCGAAGCGGTAGAAACCTGCGGGTAGCGCGCTGCCGGCACCGTCCAGGCGACGGTGCTCTTGGACGACGCGAGCGGCGCTTCGGCAGCTCTTGGATGAAACGGCTTGCTGGCAGGCGCCGGCATCAACTTGTCAAAATCCGCTGGAACCTTCAACACGCTCAACACGTCTTCCGCTGCCTGGTCGACGATCCCCTGATCGATCATTTTCTGCTTCTTTTCGAAACCCAACGTCAGGCAGCCGTCGCTGAGCAGATTAATCAGGCGCGGGACGCCACCACTCAAACTATGAATTTTCTCCACCGCCGTCCCGGTGAACGGGCTCGCTCCGCGTAACCCGGCGGCGTGAAGGCGCTCTGCCACGTAGGCGCGGGCCTCCGGCAACGTCAGCGGCCGCAACAGGCAGGTATTGGCGATTCTTTGCTGAAGGGCTTGAAGCTCCGGGCGCTGTAGCACCGCAAACAATTCAGGCTGGCCGCACAAGACGATCTGCAGGAGCTTTTCCTGATAAGTATCGGTGTTCCCAAGCAGCCGGATCTCTTCCAGCAGCTCCACACTCATCAGGTGCGCTTCGTCGATCAGCAGCACCGCGGTTCCACCTTGCTGTTGGGTCTGGAACAGCATTTGGTGTAGCGCTGCCAGCCGCCTCGGCTTGGTGGTCGCGTTGGTCGGAATTTCGTACTCGTCAAGCACCGCTTCCAGCAACTCGGAAGGGGTCAGTGTCGGGTTCACGAGAAACGCAGATACCAACCGACCGCGGCCCTCCGATTTCTCGGTCAGGATCTGCAAGGCGGTATGCAACAGCGTGGTCTTCCCGGTACCTACCGGTCCTGCCACGACGATAAATCCCTTGCGCTGCAGAACACCCTGCAACAAGGTCTTCAGCGCGGTGCGGTGCGGGTCGGCCAAATGCAAAAATCGGGGATCCGGAGTCAGGCGGAACGGCTCTTCTTTCAACTGGTAGTAGGCTGTGTACATTTTAGAAGGGCACCATGCGGGTAAAGTTCTGTTGAAGAGCTAAACACCGCGCTAGACGTAAAGATGCAATCAACGCCATTTTGGTTCGTGCAGCACCCCGAACCGCGCTTCTGTTCCCACGGCGTGAGTCCCTCAAACCGCCTCCGCTGAGTCTCGCTCTCGAGCCTCTAAGGTAACTTGGGAGCAAGTTCCTTACCATAGTACGAAGAATACAGGACTTACGTTTGCGGCCCGTAAACGCCAGGTAACGCTAAGCTTACCGGAAAGCTCGCAAAATCAGGGAGTTCTGTACACCGCGGCAAGAGAAAAGACTTTCATAGTGTAGCCTCTTCACGCAACGAATTGGCAAGAAGTTAACGCTGCAGTTAGCAACCAGAGAATCAAGCCCAGGCGAGTACTCTCAGTTCTACTTTGGCTCTATTTCAGCGAGATTTTGGGATCCGCGTCGATAGGAGTTCTCACCTGCTTATCACTTAATCCCGCTTCCTGGATTTTATAGATGAGTGCCCGATAGCTGATATTGAGGGCTTGCGCGGTTTTCCGCCGGTTCCACTTGTTCTCTCGCAACACTTGCAGGATGAAGTTGTTTTCCACTTCGCGGACGGCGTGCTTGGCAATGGCTTTGAGGGAAACGGTACCGTCGCGTGCCACCCGCAATGGCGCAACCCGGGAGCGCCTGGTCCTGGTCTCGGCCAGCAATTCGTCGGGCGCGCCCAAGATGGCGTAACGCGCTATTAAATTCTCCAGTTCGCGTATGTTCCCCCGCCATTCACGGTGTTCAAACGCTTGAATCACTTCCGCCGGCAACGGTGGCGCGTTTCGTTCGAACCGAGCGTTGGACTGCTCCAGGAAATGACTCACCAGCGTCACGATGTCCTCCCGCCGTTCCCGCAGCGGCGGCAAATTGATGGTAATGACGTTGATACGATAGAACAGATCCGCCCGAAAGCGGCCTATCCCAACTTCCCCCTCCAGGTTGCGATGGGTTGCACAAATGACTCGCGTGCTGATTTGCCGATCTTGAGTGTCACCAATTCGGCTGTACACCCCGTCTTGTAGGATTTGTAAGACTTTCGCCTGAAGGCTTTGGCTCAGTTCGGTTATTTCGTCCAGGAACAGGGTTCCGCGGTCGGCCAATTCCACGCAACCTGGTTTCGAATTATGCGCGTTGGTGAAAGCGCCTTGCTCATATCCGAATAATTCGCTTTCTAGCAGAGCAGCGGGAATCGCCGCGCAATTTACTTTCACGAAAGATCCGGAGCGCAAGGACGAATTGGCGTGGATGAACTGCGCCAGGAGTCCTTTGCCGGTGCCGTTTTCGCCTTGAATGAGCACGGGAAGGTCAGCGGTGAGTATTTTTCCGACCAGCTGTTTGATGGGCTGCATGACCGGCGAGCGTCCAAAAACGATTTCCGCGGGAGGCACTGCGCTGGTTCCTGGGCCTAGTACGCCCTTGGCTGCTCCGCTCACCGCCATCGAAGGTTTCCCCCGTAAGCCCGTTGCTTTGCCAGGAACACGGTGCACCCCGAGCGCCAAAGGGGGACTGGGCTCGAATCACCTGCGCCGGACCGACTTACCTTCTTTGCGATCGCTAAGCTATTTATTATAAGTGTGTTAAAAGGATGGTACCGGGCAGCCTACTTTCTTCTGGACGACCGGCGGGTCCCGGAGCGCACAACGTTAGCAAATCGTTTCAACAAAGCAGACAAACACTTTCACCTAGACGCGGGGTAGGGCCCGGTCAAGTTTGCTCGCTGGGCCGAGGACCTTGGGGAGGAAAATCGACTATCCAACCACCAACCACAGGACGAATTTCTTTGCAATGCTTTGATGAGAAGGATTTTAAGCTCGGGCGTGTTCTCCTCGGATGATGTCGTATCTCTCGATCACCGCCGCAACACCCATGCGAGGATTGCCATCTTCCATGCGTCGCTCGACGCGTATCACCTTGCCGAGGGCCCTGACAAATACCTCGGAACCGTGAGTGATCTCGGCGGGAAGCGTCAGGGTAATATCAAGTTCCGAACCTGCCTCCATGTCCTGGTCGAGGACGAAGTACAAACCGCGGGTGGAAATGTCGCGGGTTTTGCCTTTTTGGCTGTCCACCACCCGCTCGGCCGGTATTCGGATGATTACTGGGAGCGAAAGATCATAGCGTCGAGCGGTGCGGCGTTCGGTCATTATTCCCATCCTCCACTCTGTCACGACCTGCGTGCTCCGGGTCGCGCCCCTTTCGCCGAAATTTTTGAGCTTGCTTGCGGCTTGCCATCGGCGGACGTCAACGACATTCCAGCTTCGCGTACCAAACGTCATGAACCCGTTCAGCGGCGCGGCCGATTCTGATTTGCAAACTGGTTGGCGAGACAATACCGGAAACGTATGTTTCACGCTACGGAAAAAAAGCGAAAGGTTTTCTAAAAGTCCACTAGGGAGTTCTAGACGTCGGTAGATTTCCGGCGAATTGCCGCACGGTCTATTCGTTTCGAATGGCCCCGGCAGTCACCGGTTCATCAGCGGGCGGTGTTGCGGGCGTCGTTGCCGCCGACTTTCTCGCTCGCGGTGTATCCAGATTGAACTGCCGCATCTTGTACAGTAATGCTTTGTAGCTGATGCCCAGCATTTTCGCGGCGTCTTTGCGGCACCACCGGGTCTTTTCCAGGGCGTCGGCAATCGCTTCCATTTCAGCTTCGTCCTTCAATCCGCGAACCAGCGCTTTCAAACCCTGCTCGCGCGGCACCGCCTGTTCCTGCCGAGGCGAAGTTCGTTGCCGCGCGGAAGACATCTCCACCAACTCGCGCAAACTGCCTTCATCGTCCTCCAGGATCACGTAGCGCTTCACGAAATTTTCCAACTCACGCAAGTTTCCGGGCCAAGGGTAGTTTGCCGCGGCGTCCAGTAGATATCTGGACGGAGGTTGCGCCGGCTTGCCGAACTTCTCGCTGTACTTGTCCAGGAAATACCGAAAGAGTAGTGGAATTTCGGCGGCGCGTTCTCGTAGCGGCGGAACCAGGATGGAAAGAACGTTCAGCCGGTAATACAGATCCTCGCGAAAACGCCCGGTCTTCATGGCCTCTTGCACGTCCACGTTGGTGGCCGCTAGCACTCGGACGTCGGTCTCGATCATGTGTCTACCGCCCAGACGCGAATATTGATGGTCTTGCAGCACGTGCAGGAGCTTGGCCTGCAGGTGGGTAGTCATCTCCGCAATTTCATCCAGAAAAATCGTTCCCTTATTGGCCATTTCGAATTTCCCGGGCTTGGCTCGGACCGCTCCGGTGAAAGCGCCCTGTTCGAATCCGAACAATTCCGATTCCAGCAGTTCTCCGGGTAGCGCGGCACAGTTCACCTTGACGAAAGGTTGATTGCGGCGCTTGGAACGCAGATGGATCATCCGGGCCACCACTTCTTTTCCTACGCCACTCTCGCCGCAAATGAACACCGGAACATCCACCGGCGCAATTTGCAGAATTTGCTGGCGGATGCGTACCATTTGCGGGCTGGCTGCTAGGAAGCTCAAATCTTCAGTGACCTGGTCGCAATAGTCCCGCAACGCCTTATTTTCCTGGGTGAGTTCTTTCTTCTGGCGGGACTTCAGCATGGCCGCGTCCAGGTCGCTCTTTTCGAATGGCTTGGTCAGGTAGTCATGCGCACCGATGCGAATGGCTTCCACCACGGTGCCGACCTCATTGGAACAACTGAGCATAATGATGTTCAAGCTGCGATCGAGTTGAAGGAGTTCCTTCAGCGTGTCGATTCCATTCATCTCTTGCATCAACACGTCCAGGATGATCAGATCCGGACGAAAGCCGTCGCTAACCTTGCTGATTGCTTCTCTGCCGGACCCGACGGTTTCCACTTGAAATCCGTCTACTTCCAAAAGCGTCTGCAGATACTTTCGAATGCTGGGCTCGTCGTCGACGACCAGAATCGTTTCTTTAGTTGTTGCCATTACTTCTCCCTTTACCACGACTTCCCGATATCGAAAGTTGGTTTTAGCTTTGATCCATCGGCAGTAAAAATGTGAACCTGCTTCCGGTCACCGGTTCGCTTTCTACCCAAATTTTTCCGCGGTGGGCCTGCACCAGCCGCTTGGCAATGGCCAGCCCGAGTCCCATACCCGTGGTATTGCGATCAACGCGCACAAAATCTTCGAAAATCTCCTGGTGATGTTCGGGCGCAATACCCGGTCCGGTATCTGCCACTGAGACCTCTACGCTGTTGGGGCGCGGCAAACGGAATCTACGGCGCTCCTGGCTGGGAGACGCTTCCACGACACGGCGCTCCCAAAAGTGCGGCAAAGCTCGCAGCGTGACGCTGCCGCCGGCGGGAGTATGCTTCAGCGCGTTGTCCAAAAGATTGGCTGCCGCCTGCTGCACCTTCTGATAATCGAATCTGAAATTGGGGATGGAAGGATCGAAAGTCGCTTCCAACCTCACGCCCTTACGTTGAAAGGCTTCCAGCCAGCGCTTGGCGAGTTCGTCCAGACAGTCGCGCATGTCGTTCTCGCGCAACTGCAGCACCAGCTTTCCACTTTCCAGCGCCGAATAATTCAGGAACATGGAAACCAGACGAACCAGCCGTTCGCAGCTTTCTTTGGACTCTTCCAGAATGTCGCGCTGCTTTTCGGTCAAGCGTCCCAGCGAACTGGTCAACAATAAGTCGTAGTAACCCTTGATTACCGCCAGTGGGGTCTTCAGTTCGTGAGCAGCAGACGCTAGAAAGACCGTTTTTTGCCGATTGACTTCCTGAAGCTTCAAGTAAGCCGCCAATAAATTTCGGTATGTGATTTCGCGCTCTTGCAATAACTCCTGGACGGTAATCTGCGCGGCGGATTCGGCGGCCGGAATGTCGGTAGGCGCTTCCACGCGGGCCACGATCCAATCTGAGTCGGACACTCGGCTCAGATTCACCGTAAACTTCAGTGGGTCCCCATCGATGTCCCATCGGCTCTCGTAACCGTTAGCGTTTTCCGCCGAAAGAATGTCCTTGGGGTCCAGCTTCAAAAGATCGCTAAAGAGATTTAGTCGATTCCATTCGCCCAGACCCCGCGCCTCGATCCAACTCCGAGCGCTCTGGCTAGCAAGAACGATGCGGCCATCCTGGTCCGCGACTAGCAGGACCTTCTCCACAGCTTCCACCAAATGATCAATCAGCATTACGGGAATTGCGCCCGCTTTCGCTTCCTCAGTCATCGGCGGCATAGCGACACTTCGGCTCATGGGCAACCTTGGGTACGCGAAGGGGAGGGGAAAATATTTTCCCTCGGGGTTCGAGGCTCATCCTCGCAAAGGCGTCAGGAGGTGTCAATGGTAAAAGCGCTCCATTTGCACAATAGAGGAAGGCAAGTCTCCATACCTGTATCCGGGCATCCAAATACCGGTGTCTGCTCTTACTGCCAGGACACTAACCATCATGTTTACACCAATATAACCGGAGTCCTTGCCAGGGAGCGTGTGGCATTGCATCTGCTCAGTCCCGTACTAGTGCGGTGGTACCATGAGGATCCAGGGTGAAAACTGAAACGGTGAGCGAAGGCCAGTATGTAGCACAAACGGAGCGGCGTCGATCGCCGAGAATCAGGCTTCAGGTGCCGTTGTTCTTGCGAGGCTCGGATGCTTCCGGGGTCGAATTCGTGGAACTTACGAAAACGGTAAACATATCTGGGACCGGAGCTTGTATCGCTTCCATTCACATGCTTCATCCCGATCAAGTGGTTCACATGACCGTGCCCGCGCCATCGCCCACCTCTTCAGGCTTGGTGCCGAACGAGACTCCCCCGATTACCGCGCGGGTGCTCCGGCAGACCGCTGCAGGCGAGATGCGTCTGTTTGGCTTGGAATTCCTGCGACCACTTGAGTAAAATTTGTGCTCTTTCTCGCCGCCGAGGAGCGATTTTCCGGGTCATTTCGTTACCGAATTTCGGTGATTTCCACAGACCCGCTCAAGGTCCTCTTGCATATCCCCCGCGATATCAGCAACATCCCAGATAGTGGTAGGGCTGATCGCGCCCAACCGGAGCGATCTCAGATGGACTCCTACTTGCTTTCAGTGTAAGGAGAAAGCTCGTTTCTTTCCCCACCCCCGCGGGGACGAGCAGCAATCAGGTGTGTTCTCTCGTATGCCCAGCTCTGGCAACGCCCCTCTTCGCTTGCCGATCGAAGACTCGTATCTCGAGTTGATCGCGGACACGCTTGAGAACGTCGATCTGTCCGCACGTGGACAATTTCTTCAACGCTACTTTCTGGTTATCACTCACCTTGATCTTCCGGAAGCTCAGTGCATTCAGTTGTGGGATGAAACGCTGCAGCGGCGGCGGGAGCTCAGCGAGCATCTTGGCCGGCCGGTCGCCCTGAAAACAGCGCTGATGGATGTCTTGGCGGTCGCGGGATTATTCCGCGTGCCTATCATCATCGAATACGATCAGCTAAAAACCTTGCAGTTGAATGCCGTCACCGATCCGCTCACGGGTCTCTACAATCGACGGCTATTCAGCGAAACCTTTGAAAAGGAATTGAATCGTAGCCGTCGTTATGGATCGCAGTTGGGCTTGGTGATTCTGGATCTTCACCGCTTTAAGGAAGTGAACGATCAGTACGGACATCCGCGCGGCGATGAAGTCCTGCGCGCAGCGGCAACAACCCTGAACAAGGCGTTGCGTACATCAGACTCTGCGTTTCGCATCGGCGGCGACGAATTTGCTTTGCTATTGCCGCAGACGGATGCCGACCAGGCCATGGGCTTGAGCCGCCGCGTCGAAACCGTGTTCGCGGAAACTTTAGAAGCTTTACGCTTGAGCGTGACCGTCGGAATGGATCATGGTGTTGCCACCTTTCCGCACGACGGCGAGCAGGCCGATCAGCTGATTCATGTGGCGGATGAACGGCTGTACCGCTTGAAACATGCCAACCACCGCAAGCTGGGCAACGGCGGAGGGCCCAAGAGCGCTCCTGCGCCACCCGCCACAGCGTCTCCGGCTGGGGAACGCTCCGCACCGCCGCCGGTACCCCGACCGATTCCTATCGAGTCTCGACGCCCGGCCGAACGCCCGGAACCAAATGCACCTGCAAAAGAATCCCCCGGCGCGCTTGAGGTGCCGTCCTCCGACAAACCTCAAGGCACGCGTTCTTATTCGATTCAGCGCAAGGCCGAACGCGTCTCGATGACTGGCACGAACGCCTACGCCATGCTCGGAGACCAGGGAACGCGCCGCGCCAGAGTGATGGATTTGGGTTTTGGAGGCGTCGCGATTGAACTGGAAGGGCAAGAAGACTTGCCTGAAAACATCCTGGCCATTTTGCACGTGCCGATACTGCCGCCGGTTCGCGTCAGCTTGCGGCCGGTCTGGTCACAACGCACCAGCCAGGGCACCTACCGAGTGGGTTGCGCCTTCGTTTCCTAGCGCGTTGACTTGGTGCATCCACCGCACCTTGACAATGCTCAAGCGTTCTCTCTAGGCAGCGTCGTAATCCTCGGTTACCGATTTCAGAAACGCCACTAGCGCGGCGGCATCGTCTCCGCTGATGGACACCCCGCGAATTCCGCCGACGCTTTTCGCAACGATCCTGCAAGTTGTGAGCTGGAAATGTAAATTCGCTTGCGTCGTTGAAGGTCGCCTGGCTGCCATTTGGTGGAAGGTATAGCTGCGAGTCTTCCTGGTCTCGTAACGGCGGCATTTTGAATTGCGCTACCGTCATCGATACTCCCTGATCTACCGTCAGTTCTGAATATTTGGTCGTAGAAAACTTGTCACTGATAAGTTGCAGGTAAGGCTTTTGTAACAGCGTGGTCCCTCGGGGGGTGGGTTCCGCCTCTATATCCTACTAACTGAGCGATTCGGTAGCGGGCAGTGCGATGCGGCCGCTTACCGCCCTTTCGCGAGCCGTATCAGAATTGCTAGACTCACTGCGCCGGGTTTCATTTTGAAGGGGATGGATTGATGGAACCGATCCGTAGTCGGCCCTACTGGCCCGACGCCCTGGAAAATATTCCGGACGCCACGACGAGCCTAAAATCCTGGGCTTGGGCCGTTGAAAGGCTGGAACAGTCTCACAACTACTGGATCGCTACTTCACGCAGCGACGGCCGCCCCCACTTGATGATCATCTGGGGCATCTGGTGGAGGGATGCATTTTGGTTCAGCACGGGCCGACGCACCCGCAAAGCCCGGAACATCGCTGAACGACCGCACTGCGCGATTGGTACGGAGGGCGCTGACAAGGCCGTAATCGTGGAGGGAAACGCTTCCGAAATCACTGATCAGAACGTATGGAAAGAACTGGCCAAAGTTTACGACGGCAAATACGGTGGCGAGTTGCTGACCCTTCTTCAAGCTTCACGGGGCGCCATCTTCCAGGTTCAGCCGCTCACCGTTTTTGGCCAGGATGAACACGCCGCAAATTTCACCGAGGCAGTAACCAAGTGGAGTTTTAAGCCTGACCATACCGATGCACTTGGTAATCCTTGACAGGTTGCGTATCATAGGAAGTTGCTTTGCGACCTAGCGACGCGGCTGTAGTGCCTCCGGCCACCGGAGGGGCCGTGCAGACCGGACGCGACAGACTGGAGCATCATGAAAGCCGGTATTCATCCCGATTATCACGCCGTAACCGTGCATTGTGCTTGTGGGCACACCTTCGCGACACGTTCGACCGTGAAAGGCGATGTCCTGAAAGTGGAAATCTGCTCGAACTGCCATCCATTCTTTACCGGCAAGCAGAAGCTGATCGACACTGCCGGGCGCGTGGAGCGGTTCCAGAAGAAGTACGCGGACGCCGCTGCCAAAGCCGGCGCTGCAAAGAAATAACCCTGATGCAAGCCCTGCGGCCGGTCAGGCCACCGGTTGCAGGGGTTTTCTCGCTCACCTTCTAGCGGGCGGCGAGATTTTGTCGCCGCCGGCAGTTGTTGGCTAATTGCGCTGCCGGTTGTTGCTGCGTGTAGAATATCCTCACATCGTGGCTACCCAATCCCGCATGTTCGAAGGCGCACGGCCCGGCGAACTGGTGGAAACCGGATTGCCGCGGATTACCCTGCGCAACGCTTTCGCGCATCCTTTCGATTCGGCGATTGCGGCGGCGCGAACTTGCTATTCCCCGCGGTTAATAGGCCCCGAAGAAATCACCGATAGGCAGCGGGTAAACATCGGTGCCGCCACATATTACAGCGGCCATCATACCGTGTATCAGCACGCGCATTTCGAATTTGGTCTGGAAAATATCAGCCGGCAGTTGGTGTGGTCTTTCTTTCACGCGCATCCCTTCTACAATTCCGAGCAGCAAAGCCAGCGATACGTACGCTTGGACCGCCCGCAAGCCTACGTACCCCCGCCGTCCCTTTTCTTCAACGACGCCTGCCGCGAGATCTACGAGCAGGCCATTGTGCGCGCGTGGAATTACTACCGGGAGATTTCCTCTTTGCTGGTGACCGACGCCCGCGAGATCCTCAGCGACATCTGGCATATCGGTCCGATGTCGCATCCAAAGCGAACACAGAAGATCGAGCGCTCCGCGGAAAAACGTGCGATTGAAGTGGCCCGCTACGTATTGCCGGTGGCGGCGTTCACCACCATGGTGCACACGCTTTCCGGCATCGTGTTGCATCGCCTGTGGCGCATGAGCTCCGCTTGCGACGCGCCCAACGAAGCCCGGGCAGTGGTGGGGGAAATGGTGGCTCAAGTTCGCGCTATCGATCCGGAATTCTTCGATCGCTTCGGCACAGAACCCCTTGACCAGCTTCCGGAATGGGCCGAACAGAATCACAGCGGCACAGCGTCCAGCGGGGAGGCCTTTGCCCGTGATTTTGACGACCAGCTGGGAAGCAAAACTTCCCGGCTGGTCGACTATTCCGTAAACGCACCTCGAATTGCCGCGGAAGCGTACCGCGCCGTCGTAAGCCTCACGGAGTCGCAATGCAGTGATTCGGAAGCCATCGATCGGCTGCTGAACCCGGCGCGCAACTTATACCGCCTGGAAACGTTGAATGTCGGGGTCCACGCGCCGATCATGCGCGCACTGCAACACGCGAACTACACCTTCGCGAAAAAAATCAGCCATACCGCGGACAGTCAGGACCAGCGCCACCGCATGGTACCGGGTTCACGGCCGATGCTGACGTTAGCCGATACCCGGGAGCCGGATTACATCACACCCAGGCTGCTGCGGAAGAATTCTCGCGCGCTGGAAGTTTACGAGCAGGCTATGCAGGATGCCTGGACCGCGAAGAACCAGCTTCTGGACCGTGGTGTTTCTCCGGAAACCGCCCTATACCTCTTGCCGAACGCGAAATCGATTCGCGTGATTGAATCTGGCTCACTGCTTCACTTGCTTCACAAATGGACCATGCGGACGTGCTTCAATGCCCAGGAAGAGATCTATCAGTCATCGATGGAGGAACTTGCCCAATTGCGAGAGGTTCATCCACAGTTTGCCCGCTTCGTGGGCCCTCCGTGTTTCGTGCGCGCAGGTATAACCACGCCGATCTGTACGGAAGGTTCCCATTTTTGCGGTGTTAAGGTTTGGCTGGATTTTCCGAACGTGGAACGCCGCATCTGACCGTATTTTTGTTCTCCGTTTTAAATCATGATCGCCAATGCAATTTGACCGGGCCGCTCATCGGATGGCTCATCGGCGCGCCGGTGCGCCGGGACTCCAGCAAATTAGCCTTCAATGCGAAATACCATTTCGCGGGACGATCCGCGTCATCGATCAACATTAAATGGGGATCGTGCTTCAGACCTTCCGCTTGCTGAATCATGGTCTCCTGATCCTGTCTTAGAAACGTGCTGCCAAAAATTCGAAAGAGCCATACGGGCAGAAAGAAAAGATTCCACGCGGCCACAAAATCGATTCGACAAAGGTCCCGGCGCACCGGCGTCACCGTGGTCTGGCTGGTGAACCATAGGTTTCCGCTGCGGATTTCCTCCAGCCGCCGGTTCGGCAGTACAAAATCGATGGTGGTAGTAACCGGCTGCCCGGTTCTTTTCTTCAGGAGTTGATAGGGCCAGCTATTGGAGCTTGGCGAATGCGGGCTCATGCGAAAGCCACTGGGGATCGGTTCAAATTGTTTTTGCTTTTCGTGGATGCTGTGCTTGCTGCGCCAGAACCACGATTGATGCACAAATGGTCCATGCGCCGGGTCCATCAGGCCGATAATTCCCTGGTCCACGTGCGACGGAAGATCGCAGGACAGGTGCGTGATCTTATATTTCTCGCTGAAGGTCACCAGTTTCGGAGCCGCCGGTACCGTCTCCGGCTCGCGGCCACCCGGCGCGTTCATGTAAACCCAAACGTATCCATCATGCTCTTCGCACCGATAGTGCCCGGCGAAAATTCGGTCGACTTTAAGTTTGTCCTGGTTGGTGAGCGAGGGAACTTCCAGACAGCGGCCACTGCACGCATCGAATTTCCAGCCATGATAGCTGCACTCAATGCCCCTGCCGTCAAAGCGCCCATACGAAAGAGGAATGCCGCGATGCGGACAGGAGTCGCGCATGGCAAAGGCCACACCATCGGTGGTGCGGCCCAACACCAGCGGCACTTCGAGCAGCATCGCGGTGGCCAGACGCTTGCCGGTGATTTCGTTGCTCCGCATCGCCGGATACCAAAAGTCCCGCAAAAAGCCGAGGTCCCCAGCGGTCGAAAGCTGCCCTGCCGAAGCAGGTTGCCGCAATGTGGATGATGCGTCGTTCATCGTATTTGTTCTGGCCGAAAATTCTCTCGTCGCGCATCGTAGTACACCCGGTTGCATCGCAGCAACCGGTCGGAGCATCCAATTGCGAGTTGCTGGAATCGGCGCTATTATTGTCACCGAGATTACTGATGTTCGCTTCCTTCTATTAACTCACCTTCGCCGTTGCTGGTGTACCGCGCCCGTCACCGTCTTGAGCCCTCCGTATCGCCAGTGAATCGTTCTGTGAGGAATCGCAATGGCCGTTCTAACGCTGACTGAAAAGCTCAACCAGCTTGGCACCCGCTACGACGAGTTGACTCATCAACTGTCGACGGCGGAGCTGGTGTCGGACTCTGCGCGCTTCCAGAAAGTCGCCAAGCAGCATGCCGAGTTGGAAGAGATCGTAGCTAAGCATCGCGAATTCAAACAGATCGAGAAGGATCTAGCCGGCGCGCACCAGATGCTCATGGAAGCAGACGACGCCGAAATGAAGCAAATGGCGCACGAGGAAGAAAAGCAGCTGACCACGCGCAAGGAACAGGTCGAACGCGAGCTGAAGTTGCTGCTGCTTCCGAAGGATCCACTGGACGACAAGAGCGTCATCGTGGAAATCCGCGCGGGCACTGGCGGCGACGAAGCGGCGCTTTTCGCCGGCGATTTGTTCCGCATGTATTCGCGCTACGCGGAAACTTTGGGCTGGAAAGTCGAGATCCTGCAAAGTTCGCCATCCTCGCTGGGCGGAACGAAGGAAATCGTCGCCGCGATTCAGGGCAGCAAGGTTTACTCCAAGCTCAAATATGAGAGCGGCGTTCATCGCGTGCAACGCGTTCCGGCAACTGAGCAACAAGGCCGTATTCACACCTCTGCCGCAACCGTTGCGGTACTTCCCGAGGCCGACGAAATCGACATCAAAATTGAGGCCAAGGATTTGCGCATCGACACCTTTTGCTCTTCCGGACCCGGCGGGCAGTCCGTCAATACCACCTACTCGGCGGTACGCATCACTCATCTTCCGAGCGGGCTGGTAGTTTCCCAGCAAGACGAAAAATCGCAAATCAAGAATCGGGCCAAAGCCATGCGGGTTCTGCGAGCCCGTCTGTACGAGCTCGAACAAGCCAAGCAGCAAGCCGCGATCGGAGCAGAGCGCCGCGGTCAGATCAAAACCGGTGATCGCTCCGAAAAGATTCGTACCTACAACTTCCGCGATAATCGCGTGAGCGATCACCGTATCGGGCTGACCCTTCACCAGCTCGCCGAGGTGATGGAGGGAAAGCTGGCGCCCTTGGTTGACGCGCTGGTTTCCCACTATGAATCGGAGCGCTTGCAACAGGAGCTCGGCGAAGCGTGACCTTGCTCCCATTCAGCCCGCTGCATAAGGATCCAGGTAATATCTTGCTTCCATCTGCAACTCCCGTTAAAGCCATGGACGTTCGCTCGGCATTGAAAACCAGCATCGCCAAACTTCGCGAAGCAAAGGTCGCGTCCTATACCCTCGCCGCTGAACTCCTTCTGCTTCACGCACTGGGCCGCGAACGCACCTGGCTGTACACGCATCCTGAGGCGGCGCTGTCATCGGCCGAGGAGCAAACGCTTTTCTCCCTACTCGCCCGTCGTGTCGCAGGTGAGCCCACCCAGCACCTCACCGGCAAGCAGGAATTTTGGGGCCTGGAGTTCGAAGTCACGCCCAATGTTCTGGTTCCCCGCCCTGAAACCGAACACCTAATCGAGGTCGCCCTGGACCGTCTGGGGTTGCGCGAAATCCGCGCGGGCCGGCCGCAACACACCAACGGCACCGGGCTCCGAATCGCCGACGTTGGCACCGGTTCCGGCTGCATCGCCATCGCACTCGCTAAGGAACTCCCGGCGGCTATGGTGTACGCCCTGGAGATTTCGCCAGCGGCTCTTGAAGTCGCACGGCGCAATGCCAGCCGGCACGCCGTTGGTGACCGCGTGCACTTCGTCGAGTCGAACTTGTTCTCGGCGGTACTTCCCGGCAAGTTCGATCTAGTCGTCAGCAACCCGCCGTACATCGGGCGTAGCAGCGCCGCCACTCTAGCCCGCGAAGTGCGCGACCATGAACCCCCGACAGCGCTTTTTGGCGGAGAAGAAGGCTACGAGCTTTACGCCGACCTGATCACCCAGTCTGCCGAGCATCTCGCTCCCACTGGCATTCTCACCCTTGAGCTTGGCCACGACAGCCTGCCGGCCGTCGAGCCGCTCCTCGATGCCGGCGACTGGACCAGAGTTGGAGTGACCAACGACCTCGCGGGCGTTCCTCGGGTGATCACAGCCGAACGCAAATAATCGCAACTTAGCTATAGGCACTTCGCAATCGCTTGCTGGTAATATGAACGTCTCCGGACCGCGCCCGATTGTGAGCGCCACAAGTCCGGCGTACCCTCAAACCATGCCTGACCTGGCGCGCTTTCGAGCCAAGCACGGCCCCGTCGAGGATCTGGCTCCGAGCGCCTCCATCCTGCACGTGGACATGGATGCCTTTTTCGTCTCCGTGGAACTTCTGGAGCGGCCGGACCTGCGCGGTAAAGCGGTAATCGTCGGGGGACGACCTGATCAGCGCGGCGTAGTGACCACCGCCAGCTATGAGGCCCGCAAATTCGGGGTCCATTCGGCGATGCCCTTGCGCACCGCAGCCAAGCTCTGCCCCCACGCCATTTTCCTCGACGGCCACCATCCCAAGTATTCCCAGTGGAGCGACCGCGTCGCCACCATCCTCGCCGCATTTTCGCCCATCGTCGAGATGGTCTCGATCGATGAGGCTTACCTCGACCTGGCCGGCACAGAACGCCTTCACGGCCCGCCGCTTGCAGCGGCGGACAAACTCTTGCGTTCCATAGCACGAAACACCGGCTTGCCGTGTTCCGCCGGACTCGCAAGCACCCGGCTGGTCGCCAAAGTGGCCTCCGACCAAGCCAAGCCTTGCGGTCTGGTGTGGGTGGCACCCGGCAGTGAACCTCGCTTCCTGGAACAACTAGCCGTGCGCAAAATTCCTGGCATTGGCAAAGTAACCGAGCGGGCACTTTTCGCCCTGGGGATCAACACGGTCGGCCAACTCGCGGAATTACCACAAGAAAAGCTGGAGAATATCTTTGGACAGTGGGGCACCGCTCTGTTTCGCAAAGCCCGCGGCGGCGATTCATACGAATTTGTAATTGACGCCGAACCTAAATCCATTTCGCAGAATCACACTTTCGGCGAAGACACTGCCGACGTCAATGCGATGGTAGCCACGCTGAGCCACCTTTCGCAAAAGGCGTGCAAGCGGCTGCGCGAGGCGGGCCTGGCTGCGCAGACTCTGACACTAACCATTCGTTACGCGGGCTTCGACACCTACACACGCTCCAGAACCTTGCCGCAAGCAACATCCATGGATGGTGAAATCTTCGCGCTGTTTCAGGATCTATTCGGCAAGCATCGCAACCCCAAGCGAGAAGTTCGACTTCTCGGAGTGAGTCTGGCCGGCTTTACACACCGCGAACTACAGCTCGATCTGCTCGACGCCGAACGCCGCGCCAAACTCGAAAAGCTCACTCGTGCCACCGACGGTCTGCGCGATCGCTTTGGATTCAGCTCGGTACAATTCGGCGGCTCCCTGCGTCGTAACCGGCCCGGAGGGGATCGCGAGAAATTTTGACCTCGTGGGGCGCCGTGAATCCAGACCGTCAACAAACTCCTAAGTCTGGCTTATACTCTCTTTCCGATGAGCACCCCTGCTCCTGCTCCGGTTCCCGGCGTCTCTCACAATTCCTGGCGGCGGGGCCCCGCTCGGGTCGGCGCATTCTGGCAGCGGGTCAGCGATGGTCACCGGGTTGACGACCTCTGGACCCAATTTGCCGCGGATGCCCGCGCTACCTATGGCTTCTACGGGAGCGATCTCGATTGGGAGGAAATAAACCAGCTTTCCTACATCAGACGCCCCTTCCGCATCGCCAGGCATATGTTCTGGGCGCTGGTGATGAAGTTATCTCCGGCTCGGCGGGTGCTTCTGCTGGCCGCCGTAACGCTCTTCGTCTCCTCTAGTCTCAAAGTGTTTGACTTGGGTGGACAGTTTGAGTGGTTGTCCGCCACTCTCTTGTTGGTACTGCTTTCTCTCGAACTTGCCGACAAAGTCATCATGAAGCGCGACCTGGAAATCGCCAGAGAAATTCAAGCCTGGCTGGTTCCCTCGCACCCGCCCGAAGTTCCCGGGGGCAATATCGCGTTTGCCACCCGTCCACAAAATTCTGTCGCCGGCGATTATTATGACGCCTTCTACCCTCGCGCAACGCCGGCCGAGGGCGGGAAGCTGATGCTGGTCATCGCCGACGTAGTAGGCAAGAGCGTGCCTGCGGCGCTGCTGATGGCCACTTTGCAAGCCAGTCTGCACACCATTGCCGGAGATGACGCACCGCTTCTGGGGCGGGTCGCACGCCTGAACCGGTACGCCTCCGCCCACAGCCTCGACGGACTCCGATTCACCACCGCCGTGTTGGGCGAGTACGACCCCAGCTCGCGCCGCCTCGAATACGTAAACGCCGGGCACAATCCCCCAATCCTGCGCCGTGCGAACGGCAGCACGGAAAAGCTCGAGGTCGGCGGACTTCCCTTGGGCATCTTTTCCGCCGCGCCCTACAATGCTGCTAACGTCGAGCTCGGTGCCGGCGATGTTTTGATTTTCTACACCGATGGTGTGGTCGAAGCTTTCAATCAATCCGGAGAAGAGTACGGCAATGATCGATGGTTCGCAGCGATTCGAGCCCTTCCCATCGGCACCGCCCAGGAACAACTTGCGTACCTGATGAAAGGCGTGGATGACTTCGTCGGCGCTACCCGACAGTCCGACGACATTACCTACATGGTTTTTCGCTGCACGTAGCTTCTTCGGTGAAAGCGCCATCGGCGTTTAGCAACGAACTCAACACTTCATTCCGTCTGGCGCTCCGGTCTGCCGCATACTTATAGCGTGACCCCACGCGAACTGGCCAATTCGATCTGCTCGACGCTGCGCTCCCACCGCTACCAGGCGCTGCTGTGCGGCGGTTGCGTGCGCGATCTGCTCCTGGAACGCAAGCCGGTGGACTACGACGTATCCACCGATGCCACCCCCGAGCAGGTAATTTCGTTATTCCCCGACACCCTTCAGGTCGGCGCCAAGTTTGGGGTCATCCTTGTGGAACAGGATGGTCTGCGGGTAGAGGTCGCTACCTTCCGATCCGACACCGGCTACTCCGACGGACGCCACCCGGACGGCGTGGTTTATTCCAAATCGCCGCAAGAGGACGTGCTACGGCGCGATTTCACCATCAATGGCCTGCTGATGCAGCCAGACACCGGAGAAATCCTCGACTTTGTCGGCGGCCAGGCAGATCTCCGCGCAGGTCTGATTCGTGCCATTGGCGATCCGGATCGCCGCTTCACCGAGGACCGGTTGCGTTTGATGCGCGCGGTACGCTTTGCCGCCCGGTTTGGCTTCCGCATCGAAGATGCCACCTTTGCCGCCATGCGGCGGCACGCCCACGAAATCAGCTCGGTCTCCGCGGAACGCCTGCGGGAAGAACTCACCAAGCTGTTGACCGGGGGCGCGGCGGGTGTTGGCTTCGAGCTGCTGCACTCGAGCGGACTGCTCAAGCAGGTTCTGCCGGAAGTGGCCAGCATGCAAGGCGTCGATCAGCCGCCGCAGTATCACCCCGAGGGCGATGTCCTAACTCATACGCTAATGATGGTCGAAGGCCTTTCCGCCGGATCCTCTTCGACGCTGGCCTGGGGAGTTCTACTGCATGATGTCGGTAAACCTCCTACGTTCCGTCCCATCTCGGACACCGGAGACCGGATTCGCTTCGACGGTCACGCCGAGGTCGGGGTGCGCATGGCAGAGGAAATCTGCCGCCGCCTGCGATTCTCCAGTGAGGACACCACACAAATCCTGGCATTGGTCGCCAATCACATGCGCTTCAAAGACGTTACCAAAATGCGCGCCGCCACACTCAAACGCTTCGTTCGCTTGCCGCATTTCGACGAGCATTTGGCTTTGCATCGACTCGATTGCGTGTCCAGCCACCGGCGGCTGGACGCGTACGACTTCGTACGCAAGGTATTAGCGGAAACGCCGCCGGAACAAATAACTCCGCCACGTTTACTCACCGGAGAGGATCTAATGGACATGGGCTACTCTCCCAGCCCGTTGTTCAGCCAGATCCTGCACGCCTTGGAAGATGCCCAGCTGGAATCCCAGGTGAGCACCCCGGAAGAGGCCAGAAGGTTTGTGCACTCGAAATTTCCGGCGCGAAAACGGGCAAGGTAAGGTGACCGTCGAGAACCTTGGAACGATCTACTGTTCTCGGCAGTCTTAGGTTATGCCGTTTAGAAACATCAACTTATGGAATCCACGGGATTTCGGCGAAGGATTAGAGAATCTTGAGTAAGGCCGGCTAAGATTTTGTGCTGCTGGTACTGCACCCTATGCACCCTTTACTGCACGCCTGCATCTAAGAGGTCATAGCGTAGCCGCCTTTTTGGTGAACAATTCACCGGCCGGCTGCGCTTAAGACTAGGGGATCACATGGCTGACAAAAAGTTTTCAGTGCCTGAAGTTCTTCCCATTTTGCCGGTTCGCGACACGGTGTTGTTTCCGGGCGCGGTGCTTCCGCTTACGGTGGGCCGGGAAAGCTCCTTGGCACTGGTGAATTCGTTGGAGGGAGATGACAAGTTGCTCGGCGTGGTTGCGCAATTGGACCCGCGCGTGGAAGACCCTTCCGCAGCCGATCTGCACAAGATCGGTACGCTCGCAAAAGTCCACAAAACCGTAAAGATGCCCAATGGCAACGTGGTGATCTTTCTGGAAGGGCTGCAGCGCATCCAGATCACCGACCTGCTGAGCCTGCGTCCTTTCCTGCGCGCCCGCGTGGAAGCCCAGCCCGATTTTTCGGGTGACGCCGACAGTGAATTGGAAGCGCTGCAGCGCAACGCGCAAGACCTGTTCCGCGATGTCGTAAGTCATTCGCCACAACTGTCGGACGACCTGCAATCGGTGGCCATCAATATCGACGATCCAGGCCGCCTCGCCGATTTCATCGCCGGTACACTTCCTTCGCTCTCAACGCTGGTGCGTCAGGAACTCATTGAAACACCCAGTGTCCGCAAGCGTTTGGAAGCTCTGATTCGCGAACTCTCCAAGGAATTGGAAGTCCTGGAGCTGCGCTCCAAAATTCACGACCAGGTGCAGGAGCAGGTGAGTCAGAACCAGCGAGAATACCTGCTGCGCGAACAGATGAAAGCTATTCAGAAAGAACTCGGCGAGTCTGACGACTCCATGCAGGAAATCGACGAGCTTCGCAAGAAGGTGGACGAAGCCGGGATGTCGGCGGAAGCCAAGAAGGAATGCGAGCGCGAAGTGAAGCGCCTCGCCAAGATGACTCCAGCGTCGGCCGAATACATGGTGTCTCGCACTTACCTGGAATGGATGACGTCGCTGCCGTGGGCCAAGTCTTCGGGCAGCGAGGAAATCGACATCGCCAAAGCTAGGGTGATCTTGGACGAAGACCATTACGACCTCGAAAAGGTGAAGGAGCGCATCCTCGATTACCTGGCCGTGAAGAAGCTGCAGCCTGGTATGAAGGGGCCCATCCTGTGCTTTGTCGGACCTCCAGGCGTGGGAAAAACTTCGCTCGGTAAGTCCATCGCTCGCGCCCTGGGACGCAAATTCGTGCGGATTGCCCTCGGCGGTATGCACGACGAAGCCGAGATCCGCGGTCATCGCCGTACCTACATCGGCGCTCTGCCAGGCCAGATCATTCAGGGGCTGAAGCGTGGCGAAACCAACGATCCGGTCATGATGCTGGACGAAGTGGACAAACTCGGACGCGACTTCCGGGGCGATCCATCCTCGGCATTGATGGAAGTGCTTGATCCAGAGCAGAACAACGCCTTCCGCGATCATTACCTGGACGTACCATTTGACCTCTCCAAGGTCTTATTCATCGCCACCGCCAATTGGATGGATCCCATCCCGGAACCCTTGCGCGACCGTATGGAGATCATCGAGCTGCCCGGCTACACCGGTGAAGAAAAGCTTAAAATCGCTCATAAATATCTGATCCCCAAGCAAGCGACTGAGCACGGGGTGAAGGTTCCGGAGCAATTGGAATTCACCGACGATGGCCTCCGCGAGATTATTCACAGCTTCACCCGTGAAGCCGGCGTGCGCAATCTGGAACGCGAGATCGCAACCATCACTCGCAAACAAGCGCGGCGTATTGCCGAAGACAAAAACGAGAAGATGACGGTCACACCGGAAGTGGTGCGCGAGTTCCTAGGCGTACCCAAATTCCGGACCGAGAAGGAAGTCGAAGAGCGTGTGAAGCGGCCTGGAGTTGCCGTGGGTCTGGTCTGGACCCCGGTGGGCGGCGACATCATCTTCATAGAAGCTACCAGGATGCGCGGAGGCAAGCAGTTCACCATGACTGGGCATCTGGGCGAAGTCATGCAGGAGTCCATGACTGCGGCGCTGACTTGGACCCGCGCGAACGCCGAGCGTTACGGAATCGATCCGGACTTCTTCCGTAAGCTGGACATCCACATCCACGTGCCGTCCGGCGCGGTTCCCAAGGACGGTCCGTCTGCTGGCGCGGCCATGGTTACCGCTCTGGTCAGCCTGCTGACCGGGCGTCCCATCCGTGATCGGTTGGCGATGACCGGAGAAATGACCCTCTCCGGCGTGGTATTGCCGATCGGTGGCGTAAAAGAAAAAGTGCTGGGTGCCAAGCGTGCCGGAATCAAGGAAGTACTCCTGCCGGCCGACAATGAACCAAACGCGGTGGCCGATCTTACGCCGGAAATACTCGGCGATATCAAGATCACCTACGTGAGCACACTGGACGAAGTTCTGGAACACGCGTTGATGAAGGATCCGGTAGGGCCCCCGGTTGCACCGCCCTCCGATCCCAAAATCAAGCGCCCCACTCCAGAGGGTCCACGAGCGATTCACTGATATCGATACAACATGGAACTTAGAGGCCCGGATGAGTTTGCCCGGGCCTTTTTGTTTTCGCGGAGGTCGCCCTGCGGGAAGCGCCAGGCACTCCTGCTAAGATGGCGGGCGCGATGGACCGCGCGAAACAAATCGGCGTGGACGTTGCGGCTGAGCTCACCGCGCGTCTGACGGAAGCATTGCTGCGCGAGCGCATCATTCCGCGCTTTGTCGATTCCTACGTCATCGAGCACGGCCGGTTCGGCCTGCAAGTTCACGCTGCGCTGTACCGGGACTTGCTCGCGCTGTTGCATCGAGAAGCGTTGCTGGCCATGAGCGTACGCGCATTGCAGGTGGCCACCATCGAACCTCCTTCTCGACCCAACGCGAAAGCCCGCCCGATGTCGAGAAAGGATTCCACGACGATGCGCCGCAAATTCCTCGCGGCTTTGACCCGCCAGCAAAAATGGCCCATCGGCGATGCCCTGGATTTCCAACGCGATCTGCAACTCTATGAGGACCTGATCTCGCGAAACACCTCGACTCGTCGCCGCAAGGCCTTCGAAGCGGCTAACCATCCGTTCGTCGACCGTTGCGCTTTCGTGCTGGACTCCTCATTTCTGGAAATGGCTCGGGTAGCCGCGAGCCGCGCATTGAGTGAACTGGAATCTCTAAGTGAGTCGGTCACTTCCGCAGTTCTGCAACGAGCTTTGGTCGAAGACCACCTGCGAAAAAAGTAACTACGTTCCGCCGTCAATCAAGCAGCTCATCTTTCCAAAGAGTCTTGCCCGCCAGCGACAGATAGCAACCCCACGCCGCTATGGCCACAAAAATGAGCAGGATGAACAAGCAGTGCGCCGCATACCAGTTGGAGAAATCAAGAGTGTACGGCAAATTCAAAAGCACGTTCGCCATAAAGTTGCCGATCGCCAGCACGATTAAGCCAAATCGCACCACCGAAATCGCGGCAATGACATAAATCAGCGACCATACGATCGCATCCGTCAGCGGGTGCGCGCTGGCAAGTACCCTGGGGGTCGTAAATATCAGCACAAAACCAGCGGCCGCCAGCCAGGAATTGCGCAACACCACTCGCAGCAGCACCAGCACAAAAAAGAATATCACCGTGCCCATGATCGATCCGACGATCATACCCAGCGCCATCCCCAGCGCCTCTCGAGTACCCGACAGATATTGCACGCTGGGAAACTCTGGCTGCGCTCCCGCCCGTATGTTAAAAAAATTTCCGATCTCGTAAATCAAGATCCACGCCATTCCCAAAATTACGCCAGAGAACAGATCTCGCCCCACCCGCGGATCTCTGAGCTGGCCACTCGTCACGCGCGACCACGAGATGATGGTCTGCGGCCAGTGGCGTCGTACGTAAGGTTCCAGCGCGATGTACATCATCCACAAGAAGGCCGAAAGAAACAGGGACACGCTCGCTTCGATCAGGAACAGTCCGAGCATCGCAATCGCCGGTATGAATCGCGTGCTCAACATCCACGTCAACATCCCCACCGCGAACAGAAAGACGGCCAGCCTCCATGCGCCCTGGCGGTCGCCGCGACCCCGTGACAAATTCCGGAATGCGAACCAGACCCCACAAATAAAAAACACGATAATGGTCGAAATTTCGATCCACGTGCCGGCTTTGGCCTTGCCGGACTTCTCGGGTGGCACCATGCGATCCGGCGTACTCCAGGGACCTGTCATGGAAAAGAACACCGGCTTCCCCTTCCACGCTCCGGCTTCGACGTGCAGAGGCCGCTCGCTTCCCGGCCATGTGCCGTCCCAAGCCGCCCGTACGTCCGTGGACGCAAGCGTGGTCCACGTTGGCGCGACGCTGCGCAACTTCCCGGGGTCGATGTCCGCTGCTGCGAACAGCGCGTTCCAATCCGGTCCGGCCTGCACAGCCTCACCCCCGGCGTGTTGTTGCGGAGGAATCGCTTCGAAGTAGCTCAATCGGCCTTCGGGATCAAGCTTCATGGTGATCATGCCCGAAAGCACGCGCGGTGGATCGTCGAACAGCACCACGCCGGGGGGCGACGACAGTCCGCCAAACCCGGTCGCCACCATCTCGCTCGGACTTTGCCGGTACCAGAATTGAAGTAACCTCGGCCGCTGCGTGATCGACTGATTCCACGCTGCCTGCGACTTATCGTGGGTTCCGACGTAATCGAGAAAGTCGCTGTCGTAGCTGAAGCTACCCGCTCGATCGACGGCCTGATCCGGATAGCCCAACCGCATCAGCGTCTCTTGCGCGGTGTGCTGCAAAATCTCCGGTGATTTTCCGGCGTGCAGTCCTTCCAGACCGTTTTCCTTGATACCGATGTAGGCGAATAGCAACGAACCCAGAACAATCGCCACGAAGCACGCAATCGCGATCCTAGGTGCGAGTCCGCTGCTGTCGCCGGCCGCGGCTACCATTTCCGGCGACGGCGTTTCTCCTGCCGCTAGAGCCGCCGCCAGCGGGTCTCCGCCCGGAAGCGCCGCAGCCACTTGCAGCGCCGATGCCGGACGTAGCGCCGGATCTTTTTGCAGGCAGCGCAGAATCACCCGTTCCAGCAGTGGGTCCATATCCCGCACCAGCGCCGAGGGATTGGTTGGGACAGTCTGTTCGCGAAGCCGCAGTAATTCCGGCACCGTTGCGGCTTCAAACGCGCGCTTGCCGGTTACAATTTCGTAAAGGACCAGCCCCAAGGAGTAAAGGTCGCTCTTGAAGGTGACCTCTTTCCCGGCCAATTGCTCCGGCGCCATGTACGCGGGCGTACCCGCTCGCACTTCCGCCCCTTCGACGCTCGCCGCAATCGCGGCCAACCCGAAATCGGTGATGCGGATTTTTCCCGCGCCATCGAGCATCAGATTCGCGGGTTTCAGGTCCCGGTGAATGACCCCGCGCTCATGCGCGGCGGCCAACCCCGCGCATACCTGCCGCGCGATCTCGGTGGCTTTGTCCGGCGACAACCGGCCGATGCGGCGAAGCAGCGACGCCAAGTCCTCGCCATCCACGTACTCCATGGTCAGGTAGGTCAAACCGTCGGTTTCTCCGATGTCGAACATACGACAGACGTTGGGATGTGACACCTGCCGTGCGATTCGAACCTCGGAATGGAATCGGGCCCGCGCGCCTTGATCCCGGGAGATCGCCTCTGGCAAGAATTTGATCGCCACAATTTGACTGAGTCGCAGATCCTCGACACGATAGACCTCGCCCATGCCACCGCGTCCCGCCAGCGCCACGATTCGATAGCGCTCCGCCACAATCTGTCCGGGCACAAATCTGCCGCCGCCAATCGCGTCGGAGCTCGAGAGCGTTGGAGAACTAGGACGCGGGGTGCGTTGCGACTTTTGCGATCTGGGCCAGGATTGCGGAGCGGGAGTGTTCGCGGGCCGCAGGCTTGGCGAAAGGGTTGGGCCCTCAAGATTGCTTGGCCCGTCAGGGTTTTCGGTAAGGGTAACGTCTTCGCTACTGCGCTCCACCATCTGTCCGCATGACGGGCAGAAACGTGCCGCAGGTGAAACTTGCGCGCCGCAAGAAGAACAGAACATAGGAGTGCGGAATTCTATCACTCACCGATTGCCTTACCGAATTTTCCGACGCTATCGCACCCGTCCGAGCGCTTCGCCATCTTGCGTCTTGCTGCGCCTACGTTGCGCGCTCCACCTGCACCGCGGTGCCATACGCCAGCACCTCGGTAACACCTTGCATAACTTCAGTGGCGTCGTAGCGCATTCCCACCACGGCATTGGCGCCGTGCTGACCGGCGTGTTGTAACATCAGTTCGAACGCATCCTCGCGGGTCTTCTCACATAAGTCGGTGAGCACCGTGATGTTTCCTCCTACCACCGTCTGCAACGCCGCGGCGAAGTTGCCGACAATGCTCCGGGACCTCACGATGATGCCCCGCACGATTCCATAGTTTCTGACGATCCGGTACCCGGGCAGATCGTTTGCAGTCGTCACCATGCCAAAGTCAATCCGATTCGCCACCTAGCCTCCTGCATACCCGTTTACCGGTGCGATTCTACACATCCACAGTACCCATGCGCTAATCTTATGCTTCTGCTAGCCTCGATGTAGCGTGGAAAGTCTCTTTTACATCCTGGCGATTTTGCAGGTGCTCCTGGGCGTTTACCTGGTTTGGCAGGCCATGCAATGGCTGGCCTACACCCGGCGGCGGGTTCAAACTGATCCCGGTTTCTACGCTCCGCGCACTGCGGTTTTCTGTCCCTGCAAAGGGATCGAACCGGCCCTGGAACGCAATCTGACCGCGCTCACCGAATTCGACTATCAGAATTACGAGATCTTTTTTATTCTGGCGTCCGGCTCAGACCCCGCCTTCAGCATCGTCAAACGGGTGGCACAGAATTCCCGGCCCAAGGCCCACATGATCATCGCGGGCCCCCCCGAAGATTGCGGCGAGAAGGTCAACAATCTTCGCGTCGCCATCGAGCAACTTCCCGAAGACTTCGAATTTCTGGCCTTCGCCGACTCCGATGGGCGCCCCGGTAAATCCTGGCTGAAGCGCCTGATCGCGCCTCTGAACGATTCGCGTCTCGGCGCAACCACCACCATGCGCTGGCTTATCCCCAATCGCAGCAACTTCGCCACCGCCTTGCTGGCGGCCTGGAATGCCCCGATCGTGACCATGCTCAGCGAAAAAGGCAAGAACTTCTGCTGGGGCGGCGGGACCGCCATCCGCCGAACGGTTTTCGATCAAGCACAAGTGCTTGAGCAGTGGCGCAGCTCTGTAAGCGACGATTACTCCATGACCCGAGCGCTGGCCCGGGTCGGCCGCTCCATCATGTTTCTTCCCGAATGCCTCACGGTGTCCTATGCGGAAACCAATTTCCCCGGCCTACTCGAATTCACCAACCGGCAAATTTTGATTACCAAGGTATACGCCCGGGAAACCTGGCTCCCAGCCGCCCTGACCCACCTGCTGTATTGCGTCACTGTGATTCTTGGCATTTATCTGACTTTGAGTAATGTCTTCGCCACTTTGCCGGCCTTCCATCTTGCCGTGTTAACATTTCTCCCGGTTCTGTTGGCCATCATTCGCAGCGCTTTGCGGGTTGCCGGTGTGACCGAAGCGCTGCCGGGTGTTCGTCCCCAGATCATGAGTCTGGCCTGGATTTATCTGCTCCTGACCTGCGTGGTGCCGTTCCTGTACCTTGTGAATTTCGCCGCGTCGCTGATCACCAGGAAGACTCGTTGGCGGGGTGTCACTTACGAATTGATCGCTCCCGAGCACACTCGCATCCTGGCGCTATGACTGCGCCCGCCTCAACCAGCGGCCGCCAACGGCTGGGAATCGGGATGCCAAGGTGGGAAAAATTTCGCGCACCGAGCATTTCCTACCGGGGTACCACGGAATTCACGCTAAAGGACTAGTACTAAGTGCAGGGTTTCTAAGCGTTTGGAAATGCTCACCTTCGGCAAAATGTTTGCATGACACGTGCAATTCGGTGAGGCTCAGGTAGTTGCAGTGCTAGTTCGCAGTCCGTAATAGGTCGCAGCAAGCAAGCGTCAGGGAGCTTCCTTCTCACGTCTCGGCGTGTCGTTCTGAGGGGTTACGCTGGGTCCCCCGAGGCCCCTCAAACTTGGCTTTTACCTGGCCGCTTGCGCAGTAGAACTATGCCTCGCCAAGAGGCGATCGCCAAATGACATACGCATCTCGGTCGGGTGTCCGAGCTTGCGTATCGAGGGGTGCCCGTGAAGGTAATCCGCAGGAACGACCAGCCCCATCGCTTGAACTCATCCAGCGCAGCCCCAGGCCGGGAGCTATATTTCTTCTACGAGAAAAGTACCGGGGTCTCCCACTTCCATGTGGAAGGCGGGCCTGACGGTCAGTTCCCAGTCGAGGAGGCCGCAGGGCTGCTGGCCATGCACTGCATGGTTCGTGGGCAGTCGCCTCGTGACTATGTGGTCATGGTGCAAGCTGCCCAGGATTCTCTTGAAGGACTGACTCAAAAGGCGGAAAAACTGCTGCAGGCCGGTCATTCGGTCGGCAGTTCGGTCAAACTCACTCGCCGGGAGGAGGAAGTTCTTGGTGGGGTGATGCGCAGCCTTGCCAATAAGGAGATTGCCGCATCGCTGAACTTGTCCGAGCGCACCGTCAAATTTCACGTCTCTTCGCTGCTCACCAAATTCCGGGTGCGCGGCCGCATGGAGCTGGTGCGAGAAGCCACCCGTCGCGCCCCCGCTCCCATGAGCGTGCCGCAGTCGTTTGGCTCGCGCGACGGCCGTAGCTACAATCCGTCGCCTGCCGGAATTCACGGGGCACCGCGCGTCGGCCCCATCGCTCTTTCCAAGCGCCAATTGATGGCTTGATTCGTTTTTACCCCGAGAACACCCCAAGGAAAATGCCCGGACCGATGACTCGGTTCGGGCATGTGTCGCTGCCGGAAAATTCCGCTGAATTATTTCTTTGCGGAGGCGTAATGCTCTGCCGCGGAATCCCAATTCACCACGTTCCACCAGGCCGCGATGTAATCGGGGCGCTTGTTCTGATATTTCAGGTAGTACGCGTGTTCCCACACGTCCACACCCAGCACCGCCTTGGAGTTTAGAGACATCGGGGTGTCCTGGTTTGGCGTGGAATCGATTGCTAATTTCCCATCCTTAACCACCAACCAAGCCCAACCGGAGCCAAAACGCCCGACTCCAGCCGCGGAGAACTTGGCCTGAAATTCTGCGAACGAGCCGAATGTGGATTTGATCGCCTCGCCCAATTCACCCTTGGGCTCGCCTCCGCCACCCTTCTTCATCTGCGTCCAAAACAGCGAATGGTTCCAATGTCCGCCACCGTTATTGCGAACTGCGGCGCGAATATTTTCCGGAATGGCATCCAGATTCTTCAGCAAATCGTCGAGCGATTTGGACTGGAGCTCGGTGTGGCCTTCCAGAGCCTTGTTCAGGTTGTTAACGTAGGTGCCGTGATGTTTGTCGTGATGAATCTCCATAGTCTTCGCGTCAATATGGGGCTCCAATGCGTCAAACGGATACGGTAGTGGGGGCAATGTGAATGCCACGGTTTCCTCCAGTGTGAGATTTGGTTCGAATTGGGCGGATGTTGTGTTCGGAAAAAGAAGACTCGACTCAGCGCTCCCCGCTCCCAACAATCCTGCGCCGACGATACCAGTGCCAACAATGAAACTGCGGCGGTGCATCCAGAACTCCTCGGCCCGGCAGCACCACCATGGCGCTTGCGGATTATAGCTTCTTCTAGCGCACCACCCTACGCCCCAGTCTGCGGTGTCAGGTTAGGCCGCAACGAATCGTTCTCCGCTGCTAATTGGATGCGTGACATCGCCCAAAGGGCAGATTCTGCGATTTCGGAGTGCTCGGATTTGCGCAGTCGCTCAAGTAGTCGGCAAATTCTGTCCCGTGCTGGCCTTCCCAGTTCCAGACCGGAATTTCCGAGGGCGATGCACGCGTTCCGCACCAGACCTCGCCACTTGGTGCGCTTGACCGGGCTTCCGCGAAACACCGTTCGAAACTCCGCCTCATCCAAACCAGCCAACCATTCGAGACGGGGCTCGAACAGAGATTCCTCTTGCAGGACACCGTCTACCTCACTCGCGTCCGCACTGCCCGGTTCCCGGCGGACGGCGCGCGGCTGAAACTCAGCCGCATTCGTTTCCGGGGCGCGACGGTTCCACGGGCAGACATCCTGGCAGATATCGCAGCCGAACACCTGGAGCCCGATCGATTCGCGAAACTCCGGAGCTATGGTTCCCCGCAGCTCGATGGTCAGGTAGGAGATGCAGCGGCGCGCATCCATGACATACGGTTCGACCAACGCGTCTGTGGGACACGCATCGATACACCGCCGGCAGCTTCCGCACAGATCGGGAGGCGGCAGCTGTGCTTCGGGCAAGGTGGGCTGCAAATCCAGGTTGGTCAGCACCGCTCCCAAAAACATCCAGGACCCCATGTGCTGATTCAGCAGCAGAGTATTCTTTCCAAGCCAGCCAAGTCCCGCATATTTTGCCAAGATGCGC